>Ga0105356_10007067_pt1 | contig 10381 bp, 10 predicted proteins | sample GOMGulsemesocosm_3_FD_83502 | JGI IMG/M metagenome (GOLD analysis project Ga0105356, IMG submission 83502) | Methane-oxidizing microbial communities from mesocosms in the Gulf of Mexico - GOM9D Gulf of Mexico | ecosystem: Environmental > Aquatic > Marine > Cold seeps | place: Gulf of Mexico...
ATTAGTGTGTAAAGGTCTTAACCTACTGAATGTACCATATTCTCCAGCTAAATTACTTAAGCTTGGAAATGCTAGTTGAAATGCTAAAATAACACCAACAGTCATACCTATGATTCCAAACAGTATTGTTGCTAAAGTAAATGCCTTTGCAATTGAATAATCATATTCAAGTTTAGAATAATTTTGCAACTCTTCTCCTTTTTGATAATTAATAAAAAGTTAAAATAAATTTTAATTACTAAATTATTTACTTCAATTTTTTATATAAAAATACTATATATTTTAAAAGTGTCTATTTAGTGGTCTTACAATTTTTTATATACCACTAATAGGACACCTTAATAGTATAAATTCTTATTTAATAAATAAGGGGATATATAACTGTGTACAATTTTAAAAAACCTAAAGGACTTAATGAGGTATTACATCTTAAAGTCTTACCCTACATACTGATTTTAGGGGATACTTCATGCTAAAAGGGATAATAACACTATTAATATTTCAATTCATAGGTGAATGTATAAGTAAACTATTTGAGCTTTTAGTACCGGGCGCAGTTATCGGTATGGTATTACTTTTGGTTTTTTTAATAATTCGAAAAAGTAGCTTTAAAAGTTTAGATAATGCTGTTTTAATACATTTACGATACTTACCTTTGCTTTTTATACCAGCAGCAATGGGAATCATAACGCAACTTGATATTATTTCAAAAGAGTTTTTAGCTATTAGTATCTCTTTAGTATTTAGTACAATTATTGCTTTAGCTTTTAGTGCCAAACTTATGGATTATTTAACAATTCACAGTGAGAATAAAAAATGAATATAGATGCATTAACTGAATATATGACTACTACACCATTACTTTGGTTACTCATTACTCTTGGTTCATTTAAATTAGGAATAATTATTTATGAAAAATCTAATAAAAATACATTATTACAGCCTATAATTGTTGCATATACTTTTATCATGAGTGCATTATTTATCTCTGGTGTTTCTTATCAAGAGTATTTTAAAAGTGTAGAGATTATACATTTCTTTTTAGGTCCAGCTACTGTTGCACTTGCTCTTCCTTTATACAATAATTTAAAACATATAAAAAGTTTATTTATTCCTATTATGATTACACTTTTTGTTGCAGGGATATCGTCTATCCTATTAGCTATATTTTTATTATGGATATTTGGTGCTGAATTAGTGACTATTTTATCTATGACTACAAAGTCTATAACTGCTCCAATAGCTATTATTACTTCAGAACAAATAGGAGCTATACCTTCTTTAGCTGTAGGTTTTGTAATCATTACAGGAGTTATTGGTGCGTTACTAGGTACTGCCATATTTAAAATACTCAATATCAAATATGATACCTCAAAAGGTTTTGCATTGGGTCTTATTTCTCATGGAATAGGAACAGCAAGAGCTATGGAGATAAGTGAAAAAGCGGCTGCATTTTCTGCACTAGCTATGGGATTAAGTGGCATTGTAACTGCTATTTTTCTACCTTTAATTATTCTGTTCTTTCAGTAAAGTATTTTATTCATAATTATATTTTTATCTCACTAAAATATGAAGATATAAATAAAAAGAGATAATAAAAGATAGAACAAGTAGAACTATCTTATAATTCTATAAAATAAACTGTGGGACAAAACATATCATGAAAACAAAATTACATACTCTATTTATCTATCCCTTGACTTTAATATTCTCATCTTTTTTAAAAGGTAAAAAAACTGAATATCAAGACTTCTATATCGATAAGGAAAAGGACACTAAACAAAAAGAACTTTTAGAGGTTGTATCTGTAGAAAATGAATTTTATGAAAACATAAAACTCTTTTTCGATAAACAGTCACCTTTATATGACAAGATATTTGTATTGTTTAAATTAGACCTTGATAAATGTGCTGAAGAAAAGAAGTACTTGACTTTTGACTTTAGTAGAGTAGTTAATATCTACTACACTCTTTCAATGTTAAGTGCTCGAGTTACAAATAAAAATATCACTTTAGGTTTTAATTTTGAGCCAAAAAAACTTAACGATGCACAAATCAACAATTTTTTAAGATATTCACTTTTAGCATTTGCTTCAAAAAAAGTTGACAAACTTTTTTTTGATAAGAAACTATTAAAAGATGAAAAGAGTTTATTAGCTTATGAAACTATGACTTCATATATGAACAATTCAACTATTACAAACTTTTCAAATGCAAAGAATTTATATGTAATAACTTGTACAAAAGGCAAAAAAACATTTGATATTATCTGGTCTTCAGGTGATGATATAGAGCTGACTGAGTTTAATAAAGTATATGATAAATATGGAACGTTACTAACTAAAGATATAAAAATCTCAACTAGTCCTATTTATGCCTTTCATAAATAGGAGAGTGGATTATTTTTTAAGAAGTTTCCGCCAAACTTTTTTAGGTTTATAATTTTTAGGAGCTATAAACTTCACATTTTTCTGTTTTAAAATATCTCTTTTATATAAATACATAAACACTGATACTCTATAGTTTTTCATGCAATGTATAAAAACTTTTTTGTCTTCATGAATAAAGCCATCTAATATATGAAAAAACAGATGCATTCTATCTTTTTGTGGTTTTGTCCATGAAATTGGAATATGAATATATACCATACCATTTTTTGAAACTATTTTACCCTCATTGGCTAATGATCTATCATCATCAACAGAAAGATTTATAATCACATCAAAACCTTTTTTCGAAATTTTCTCGATATCTTTTTTACTTAACAATCCTGATGTAGAAATCTTTTTATTTACTTTTATATAGTTTAAAATTTTTTTCATATTTATGTATCCTTTGTATACTATTTTTACTTCTATCTATTTACCTATATTAAATATAGCTCGCACAAAATGATATAAAATAAATAGAAATAAAAGTGGCAATAAAATCGTTTGAAAAATAAAGGCAATAATTAAAGCCACTATATATTCACTTGCATTATCAACAGCTTTTTTATATTCATCTATTTTAGTATCATAATATTGTGAATCAAACTTTTCTGTTATATTTGTAATCTTATTTAAAATTGAACTATTCTCTTTATTCTGTATTGTACTGTGTGTCACTTTATTTACATTTTCTTTTACTTGAATGATTTGGTCATTAAGTGTTTGTATATTATATTCTTGTTTAACAAAGCTATTATAAGCAAACTCATTAACAATACCCATTAAAGGAACTGCAAATCGCAAAAATATAAGTATCACTGTTATTCTAAAAAAAATCGTTCGTAACTTTTCATCTCTTTGAAATCTATAAAACAACCAAATATTTACAACAATAATACAAAAGAGTAAAACAAAATTATAAAGATCTGTAGTAACAAAATTCATCATAATTTTTTGTACACCTAAAGATACCATACTAGCAAGCATCACAAATGAAAACTGCTCTATTAAATCATTTATAGGATCTAATACTTCACCTATAGCAACAGTTAAAAAAGGCAAATCCAACTCTGTACCTTGGGCAAGTGAAATAACTGCATTTAAAGCTTTTGCACTTCCAAATACAAGAACAGACTGTGTAAAACTTTCATCTACTAGTTCTTTCCCTTTTACATCTAATGTATATGAAAAAGCTATAAAAACAATGATTGTTGAAAGGAATACTATAAGAATTTTATTCCATTGTGTATTTAAAAGTTGCATTTTTTATCTTTTTTGGTTCTTATATAATTTGAAATATTATTCATTTCACCTCTTCTTTTATACTCTTAGTAATATACCAAATAAATACTTATTTAAGTCAATACTTCCTACAATAATAGTAGGAAAATGTTGAATGTTAAGGAAAAAAAAAGATGAAAAATTTTATCCTAAAAGCCTTATTATCATTGTTAATTATTTTGATTTACTCCACTCAAACTTTTGCAAATACTAAACCAAAAGTTTTAATACTACACTCTTATCATCCCTCTTATAAATGGACTAGTGATATTAATGATGGAATCAATTCTATATTTCATGATGTAACAAAAGTAGATCTATTTGTTGAATATATGGATACAAAAAAATACTTTAATGAAAAATACATGAATGTACTAACTGAGGTATACAAAAACAAATACAAAAACGTAAAATTTGATGTGATCATCTCCTCAGATGATAATGCATTTAATTTTTTAAAAAAACATACAAAAGAACTTTTTCAAAATACACCAGTCGTATTTTGTGGAACTAACAATATTAAAAAAAATGCTATAAAAGGATTTAATAATTTTACAGGAGTAAATGAAGGGGTTGATATTACCCAGAACTATGATCTTATATTGAAGCTTCATCCAAAAGTAAAAAATATTTATATTATTACAGATACAACTACTACAGGAAAACTTGTGAGAAAAGAGGCTCTTAGTAACATAAACAACAAAAAATACAAAGATATAAAATTTCATATAGTTGATGATATGACTTTATCTCAACTTGTAAATAAAATAGAAAATTTACCTGAGTATAGTGTTGTTTTATTTACTATATATTTTAGAACTAAAGATAATAAGTTTTTGAGTTACTATAAAGCTATAAATAATATCTCAAAATACTCAACTGCTCCTATTTACGGATTATGGGATTTTACTTTAGGACACGGGATAGTTGGAGGATATCTTACAAGTGGATATTTTCAAGGAGAAAAAGCAGCACAAATTGCACAAGAGGTTTTAAATGGAATAGATATAAAATCTATTCCTATTCTAATGAAAAGTCCTAATAGATATATATTTGATTATAAACAAATCAAAAAATATAATATTGAAGAAAAAAAACTTCCTTACAATTCAATTTTTATTAATAAAGAAGATTCACTATTAGAAGTCTATTTTAAAGAAATTGTTGGTCTAATTACTTTATTTACAATGATGATTACATTTATCATTATACTTCTTATTAATATCAAAAAAAGAAAAAAAGCAGAAGAAAGAATAAGTAAACAACTCTCTTTCCAACAAAACCTAATAGATAATGTAAACACTCCTATTTATTATAAAAATACTAAAAGAGAATATATAGGATGTAACAAAGCATTTTTAGAACTTTTTGAAATTGATAAAAAAGATTTAATGAGGAAAAATGCATATTTCTTACATGATACAACTAGAGGAAAATTTATAGATGAAAAAGATATAAAACTGTTAGGAAATCATCAGATACAAAAATACGAAGGAAATATTAAACGAAAAGATGGAACTACAAAAGATTTAATAATTTATAAAAACATTTTTTTTGATGAAGATAAAGTAGGAGGAATAATTGGAGCTTTATTTGATGTTACAGAAATCAAATCTTTAAATCATAATCTTAATGCTCTGTTATCAACTTTTGATACAAATGTAATTGCATCTAAAACAAATAAAGATGGAAAAATTATTTATATAAGTAAAGCTTTTAAAGAAATTTCAGAATATACAGAAGATGAATTATTAGGACAAAGTCACAAAATATTAAAAAGTAAATTAAATGATCACCATATATATGATGAACTATGGGAGACTATAAGTAGTAAAAAGATTTGGATGGGGGAACTAATAAATAAGAGTAAATCAGGCAACACATATACACTTCAAACTATCATCACTCCAGAATATGATAAAGATGGAAACTTTTTAAACTATACTTCTATCTCTCAAGATATCACTGCACAAAAACTAGTAGAACATGCTAATAAAGAGATTGAAATTTTAAATGAAGATATTGTAGCAACTCAAAAAGAGATTATATTTAGACTTGGAGCATTGGCAGAATCAAGAAGTAAAGAAACTGGATTACACGTAAAAAGAGTAGCTAAATATTCTGAACTATTAGCATTGTATTCTGGTCTATCCGAAGAGGAAGCAGAGATAGTAAAAACTGCGAGTCCTATGCATGATATAGGGAAAATTGCTATTCCTGATGTTATTTTAAATAAACCTGCTCGATATACACCTGAAGAGTTTGAAATCATGAAAACACATGCTCAAATTGGTTATGACATGTTAAAAGACTCTAAGAAAGAGATTTTAAAAGCAGCTGCCATTATCGCTTACGAGCATCAAGAAAAATATGATGGAAGTGGTTATCCTCGTGGTATAAGTGCTCATGATATCCATATCTATGGACGTATTACAGCTGTTGCGGATGTCTTTGATGCCTTAGGAAGCCAAAGAGTTTACAAAAAAGCATGGTCTGATAAAGAGATTTTTAAACTCTTTAAAAATGAGTCAGGAAAACATTTTGATCCAGTACTTATCCAAATATTTTTTGATAATATCGATGAGTTTTTAAAAATTAGAGATGATATGAAAGATATTGTATAAATACCTTTCATCTATAAATTTGTAAATGTTAATAAAACTTGAGCAACTAAATGTACATCGTCTTTTTTATATACTAAATGTGAAAAATCAGGATTGATAGAAACAAACATTTGACTTTTGATATCATACTTTTTTACCCACATTTTCTCTTCGTAATATACTAAATAAATCTTTTCATCTACTAACTCTTTTAAAGATAGATCAGCCACAATAACCGCCCTATCATTTATAACTGGTTGCATAGATTTTCCATCTACAATTAAAGCAAATAAAGATTTCTCATTATAATCACTTTTTAAAAGATGTTTTGAAAATACAAGTTTTTTTATTTTATTTTCATCAAATATATCTGTATATTCTAAGTTAATCATATTGTTTATTATCCTTTTTTCCCATTATATTTTGTATACAAATACTTGTCAAGTAATTTACCTTTAAAAACAAATATTAAAGCTAAAACATACTAAACTTTATCATATCAAATTGGAGAGTATAATGAAAAGGTTTTATATCAAAAGTATTATTGCAATATTTTTAGTAACTATATTTACGGGATGTGTATCGACAACACAACAAGTAAAAATACCATTAAGCCATATAGTTCCAGCAAATAAAGCTAGAATAGTTTTAGTTAGAGAATCAATGTTTGCAGGAAGTGCTTGTTCTCATAGAGTAAGTGACAATGGTAAGTATATTGGTGTACTCGGCAATGGAGGTACTATGAAATGGGATAGAGACCTATCAAACTTTACAATTTCTGCAAAAGAAGACAAAGGCTTTTGTCAAGATTTTGTTAGTACTCCAATTAATCTAAAAGGTGGTGAAACATATACTTTTAACCTTAATATGATGATGTTTGATAAAAAGATTAAATTAGTATCCGGAGCAATTGCAACATATCAAGAAAAAGAAAATATTGCAAAAATCAAGGTGCAACAATCTCAGGAGCTAGAAAATATTAAACATGAGCAACAAGTACAAAAACTTGTAACTGTAAATGATATAAAAGGTTTAAAAGAATATACAGAAAAAAATCCTAGTGCGGTAAATTTTATCGAAGAAAAAGCTTTACGATTAGCATTAACAGGTCCAAAAGATATGAAAGTTGGAGATATCAGAAAACTTTTGAAAGATGGAAAAGGTGAACTAATCGTTGTATCTTTGATCAAACGAGTAAAAAGTCCATATAAAGAGTTTTCTATAGATGAGATAGATACACTTATTACTATGGGTCTTTCTGATACAATTATTGCTACTATGATTGATGTTACAACAGAACTCACAAAAGATATGAAAAGAAAACAAGAGCAAGAAGATTTAGTAAAACAGCAACAACAAATAATCCAAAAAAATAATGTAACACAACAAAATACACAAAATGTACAAAGAGATGATTCCAATCCAGTGATGGATAAAATAGGTGAAGAGGTAATAAATCAAGGTATTAAAATGCTATTAGATAATCTATTTTAAAGACTTCTTTTAAATTCGTATATCTTACACTTCTTAGATAAAAAGTCAGAAGTGTAAGATAAAGTATTAGATCATTTCTAAAGTTTCTACTCTATTTCGACCATTTTCTTTTGCTTTATACAATGCTTCGTCAGCCCTATTAATCAACTCTTCTGCAGTTTCATTTTGTTCAAAAGTAGCTACTCCAAAACTAGCTGTCTTATGATTTATCACAGAAAAAACATTTGTATCTATTTTATCTCTTAAAATTTCGGATAAAGTATACATCTCTTGTAAATTTGCTTCAGGTGCGATGATAATAAACTCTTCTCCACCCCATCTTCCAACTATATCCGTTCTTCTTGTATTTGCTTTTAAAATGTTTGCAAACTCTATTAATACTGTATCACCTACTTGATGTCCATGAGTATCATTTACCTCTTTAAAATAATCTATATCAATGACAACAATACCAAATTTAGTGTTATATCGAGATGCTCTTTCCATCTCTTGTTCTATAGTTTGATCTAGTTTTATTCTATTATATGTATTTGTCAATTTATCAGTAATAGATAAGATCTCTAACTCTTTATTTTTCTCTTCTAACTCTTTTGTTCTATTGGCAACTTTTTGTTCTAAATCCAACTGATACTCAGATATAGATTGAGCCATACTACCAATAGATTTTGATAACTGTTCTACTTCTGAAACAGTGCTATGTATAGGAACAACTTTATCAAACTCTCTATTTTTTACTTTTTGACTCTCACCTGCAAGTAAAATTATAGGTTTAGCCACTACTGAAGAAAAGTACCAAATCAAAGGAAATAACGCTAACATTAATAAAACTAAAGCTTGATCCATTTTTACAAATTTTTCTAGATAGGGGGTTTCCATCTCTGCTAAAAGTACATAAGAGAGTAAGTACTCTTTTACTTTATAACCATTATCTATAACTGAAATATTGTAAATATACTTTTCATCATTTATAGTTACTATGCTTTGAAAGTTTTCTTGTATTGGTTCTTTTTTGATAATTTCATTAAGATGTTCAAATATTTTTTCATCTTTTGAAGAGCTAGCAATAATTGTTCCATCCTTCATAAAAATATATGATTCAAGTGTACTATTTATTTTTTTTGATTTTAAAATTTCAGAATAATCATCTATCAAAACATCTACTGCAAAAATATTTCCATTTTTTATCTTTTTAGCATAAGTTAAACCTCTAACCTCTTCATTTGAAAAATCATATGGTCCTGTATTTGTTACATTATTAGTTTTAGTTGAGATTTTATACCAAGGTCTTTTTGTTGGTTTATATTTTGTTGATTCTTTTATAGTAGATGTTATTTGAAAACTAGCATCATACAAAGAGATAGTCTTGAGTCCATTTCCCAATATCTCTATTTCAAGCCATTTATCATCAACACTTGCATGATATTTTTTTCTAAGCTCATCATTGATATCTAATTTTATCACTTCATAAAAGTGATCATCATAAAAACCAATATAAGCTGAATAGAGTTTTTCATTATCTTTTAGTATCCCTGCAAACATTTTTAAATAGATAGTTTTATTTTTTATAAAATCATCAGTGTTCATCGTTTTGAGGAAATTTGTTTCTGTATTTACTAGCGTTTGGATATTGGTATTTATTTTGTCTATATTATTTTCTATTTTATATGTTATTGTTTGAAAATACTCATTCATAGATTTTTTAGCTAGTTCTTCACTAAGGTTAGATTGTAAATACAATACAATTGTCATTATAAGAATGGACAGGACTAAAAATAGTCCCATGATTGTTAGTTTAATAGGTATCTTAATCATATTATCCCCTTATTACTTGAACTATAATAAGTGTATCAAAAAAGACATAATAAAAAAATAATTATTTTTATCTACCTATAATATATTTATTAAGAATTAAGTTCTTTATCTACTAGGTTTATTGTACATATTTCTATCATATCGTACACTTTTTCAAAACCATCAAACCCTTCGAAAAAATATGGATCAGGAATATTATCACCATCACATCCATAATCACCAAGTTTTTTTAACTTAGATGTAGGACAACCCATTGTTTCTAAATCTACAAGATTTTGATCATCAAGTCCTACAAGGATATCAAACTTTTTAAAATCTTCTTTTGTTACTTGGCGTGCAACTTGTTTAGAAATATCTAAACCATTTTCACTAGCAATAGTTTGAGAATGTTTACATGGATTTTCACCTACATGAAAATCTCCTGTTCCACAACTATCAACAGTAACTTTCATTTCTAACAATTTTGTATAGTTTTCAGCGATACCATGTGCAAGTGGTGAACGACAAATATTTCCTAAACATACGAATAATATACTTTTCATTTTATTTATACCTTTTTTCTTTTCTTCTATATTTTGAATTATACACTTATTTATCTCTTCATTCTCTTTTACTGATTGTTTTCTTTTAGTTTAGAGGATTTTAAACATTTTCAAGTAATTTATGATAGGGTTTTTATTATAAACATTTTAAAAGGATAACAAATGAATTTTAAATTTAAAATACTTATTATCACTATCTTCATACTACTATTCACAAATGC
>Ga0105356_10007068_pt1 | contig 10381 bp, 8 predicted proteins | sample GOMGulsemesocosm_3_FD_83502 | JGI IMG/M metagenome (GOLD analysis project Ga0105356, IMG submission 83502) | Methane-oxidizing microbial communities from mesocosms in the Gulf of Mexico - GOM9D Gulf of Mexico | ecosystem: Environmental > Aquatic > Marine > Cold seeps | place: Gulf of Mexico...
CATGCCAGGCATACGCATATCAGAGAGCACAATTTCAGCCGGTTCAGTTTCAAGTAAATTAAGAGCAGCATGAGCGTTTTTTGCGATTCTGATGTCACAGTCGAGGTCGAATAAGACGCGCTTTAAGGCATTTAATACTGAAGGTTCATCATCAACTAGAAGAATACGTATTACAGGGTTGTGTTCAATATCAAAAGCCGCTTCCATTGATTGTCCTTTCTAACGTTCATTTAGTGCATTTAAGTATAGTGATAGCGTGTTTATATGCCAGTTATACCAAGTCTTTGGTTCTTTATATGCCTGATACTTTGTCTTCTTTTGTCACGGGTAAAGTGACGGTAACGGTTGTGCCTTCGCCAGTTTCACTTTGTACATCTATCGTGCCTTTGTGTTGCTGGATGATTTCATAACTAACATAGAGACCAAGTCCAGTTCCTTGGCCGACGGATTTCGTAGTGAAGAACGGGTCGAATAGGTGTTGGATGTTTTCTTTATTGATCCCTTGACCGCTATCGGCAATGCGAACCACGATGTTGTTATTAACTAGGTCGCTGGAAATTTCGATATCTCCGTTGCTCTCGATGGCTTGAGCGGCATTAATCAGTAAATTGGCAAAGACTTGATTTAATTGGTCTAGATTACAATAGGTTTGGGGTATGTCTCCAAATGATTTATGTAACTTGCATTTATATTTCAACTCATTCCAGATAACGTTAAGAGTGTCTTTAAGCCCTTTATTGATATCTCCCATTGCCATCATACCTTTGTCCGAATGGGCAAAGCCTTTCATTCCTCGGACGATACTGGTGACTCTTTCGGTACCCTCGATGGTATCTGAAAGTAGGCTTGGTATATCATCTAGAATGAATTGGAGGTTCGCATCGTTACGTTCTTGGGGGAGTTTTTTTAGTATCTGAGATGTTTTCTCTTTATTTTTAGAATTAACGGCCTGCTCTAATTCGCCGTAGATCAGGAATAGTTGTTGGAATATGTGGGAGTACTTTCTCAAGGTTCCCAAGTTACTGTGAATGAAGCTAATGGGGTTGTTGATTTCGTGGGCAACCCCGGCTGTTAATAATCCGAGCGATGACATTTTTTCTGACTGTACCAATTGCTGGAATGTGTCTGCCTGGAGTTGATTAGCTTTTTCTAATTGAGCCGTTCTTTCGTGAACTTGTTGCTCTAAGTGGAATTCGCGATCTACCAAGGCCATATGATTGCGAACCCGCGCCAGTAATTCATCGGCGTTAAAGGGCTTGGTTATATAATCAACGGCCCCTAGCTGGAGAGCGTGTGAGATTGATTTAGTATCCATCAAAGCTGAAACTACGATAACGCGTGGATAGGCTTTGTCCGGATGAACGTTGATGTATTCCAGTACATCAAACCCAGATATTCCTGGCATCATTAGATCAAGTAAAATCAGATCAATGTTACGATCAGTCAATTTGTTTATGCACTGTTTACCGTTCTCGACTTCGATTACATTGTAGGCGCTTTGAAGATGGAGGTTGAGAACCAAGCGATTGGTTTTATTATCCTCTACGATGAGAATTGTTTTTTTATGCGGATCCGTTTCTTGACTTATTGTGACGACATCTGAAGGTTTGTTTGTTGGTTGCGGGTTTGACTGACCTTCGGTTGCGAATGTTAGCGTCGCTTCAGCGCCAATAGCGTGGGTATTGTTGAATTGGTTAGACTGAGGCTGATGCCTTTCCCAGGCGCTGGCTAACTCATCGCTTGTGATCGTGTCATTAATTGGTAATAAGACGGTAAAACAGCTACCTTTATTTGGCTCACTTTGCAGTTTGATAGTTCCGTTGAGTGCTCCTACGTCCTGCTTTACTACAGCTAGACCAATGCCTGCGCCTTCGTAATTACGAGTTTTATAACTCCCACTTTGTTGGAAACGCTCAAATATTTGGGGTTGAAGATCTTCTGGGATACCAATGCCTGTATCAATAATTGAGATTGCGACTCCGGCGCCATTAATGGATTCTGCAGTCAGGAGGATTGATCCGTTGTGGGTGAATTTGACTGCGTTTGCGAGCAGGTTGTTGAATATTCGTTTAAGCGGAGCAACATTGGCTTGTACACGGAGGTCCTGTTCAATTTGACTGTTACTGTATAATCCTTTTCTTCTTATTTCGCTTTTGTGTTGCTCGAACAATTCCTCTAACAGGCAGTCTAGCTCGACAGAGTCTGTTGATTCAGGTTCCTCTTTTTTAGACGCAGGCCTGAAAGACAATAATTTATCTGCCAGTGTTTTGAGTCGGATAGCTGAACTTTCGATCGTATCAAGTGATTCAATTGACGATTTTGGTAAAGGCTCTATGGTCTTGTGCTTGAGCGCAGAAAGAAGGCCTAAAATGCCATTTAGCGGCGTATTAAATTCATGGGATATTCGAGCTAAAAAATCGTCTTTCATTCGGTCGAGCTCTTTGAGCTCTTGGTTTTGTTGATCAATTTCCGAGTAGGATTTCTTCAGGTCCTGACGCATTGAGTCAAGGGTGTTAGCCAAAACCCCCAGTTCGTCTCGAGTTGGTAAAGTGATGATTGTCTCGAGGTCGCCGCGACCTAATGCTGTTGCCTTGTTTGCAAGAGAGTGCAGCGGTTTGGCGACTGTTCTCCTGATTAGAAGCGATATCATCAGGCCTAGCGTGAAAAAAGCAAAGAAGGACACTAACCCTAACGTCCAGATCCGTTGGGATATCAGAGAATCGAAACGACTGGTGGCAATGTCGATCTCCACAAGGCCGATATGATTAACGTCCTCTGTACTAACCCGTATTTCAGATGTGTATGTCTTGAATTCTTGAGTAGTGGAGTTATTTAGATCGGCGACGAATGCTCGCGCGGCAATTTTCCCATCGGCACGGAGAATGCGCACTTGCCGAACCCCGTGTTTACCCTTAATGATATTTTCGACAAATGTTTCCAGTACTGGATAGTCTCGAATAAGCAGTGGTTCTATAGCAAAGATGGAAGTTGCTCGGGCCAAGGATTCACCCTGAGCATCCATTTGTTCAAGGAGAACCTTTTTTTCACTGGTTATAAGATACAGGCCGTTTGCTAAGGTGGTCAGTGCAACAAACAGCAGTGTCGCACCGATAAGCTTGAAACTCATTGAGGCTCTGTTCCAGGTTTGGCACTGAACGGAATGATCCTTATTCACTTCTGGAAAACTCACTTGCCATCCTCATTTCAACGCGAATAAATTTGTATTCTTCATCGCTTGTGGGTAAAAAACCGGAAATTTTTAGAGCTGCCAACGCTGCTTTATCATTTAATGATAATAGCGATTGGCGTATCGCTTTAACGACATCAGGGTTTAAGTCTGCACGGGCTATCCATGGTTTGGTTACGTTCTCAAATACATGTATGACCCGTAGGCTGTCATCTTTGTTATAGCGTTTAAAGGTACTTTCCTTGATGGCTCCGGCATCGTAGTCGCCTAATGCGACTGACTTGAAAACACGGTCATGGCGTTGTAAAAATGCGTTTCGGCTGAGGTCGTTTTCATAGATTCCTGCCTTTATCATTTCAGCTTGTACCAGGTAGCGCCCAATGGTGGAATTTCTGTTGCCAAAAGCGAAGCTGTGTCCTTTGAGATCGACTAGCTTTTTTATTGGACTATCTGCTTGTACCACGATCAGTCCTTTAAAACGCTTTTTCTCATTTTTGTGTTCCATGGCGATCAGCTGAATATCTTCATTTTTTTGTTTTGCAATCGCATAGGAGGCAGGGCCAAAACGAACGAAATCTACGCTGCCTTCCACTAATGACATGATTGCTTCGGAATACCCTTTAAAGATTGTCAGCTCAATGTCTACGGGAACGCCCAGATCTTCTGCCATGCTTTTTTGGAGATTTTCTAGAACTGGAAGAAACTTACGATACATCACTGTCGCTTTGTCAGACTGATAGACTCCAAACGAGAGGTGTAGTGGTTCGGGGGGGCTTTCATCTGCTGAGACCTTAATAACACCAAATAGCAGCATTAAGGCGGAAATTGTGAGTAGGAGTTTTTTGTACATACTTCATTTGCCTCTTCCTGGAGTTGTAAATTTTCTGTTGAGTCTCTTGCTCTGGGTATTGGTTGGGCGTTTTAGAGCATTTCTATTCGTAATCTTCAGAGGTAGGCGCTCCTTAATTGACCTTTTGGGCTGACTTAACTCGTTTTTGAAAGAATTGCTTTCAGTATAGCTATCACACCGAGACTGCATGTGTTTTTACACCTATTAAGAAAACTTATGAGCTTTCTCTACTTTGATGGGGTGGAGCGAGTTACCAGGCAAAGTGAAGCTGCCGGTTGTTAAACTGACATTGCGTGGCAGATTTACCCGGTGCTCAAACTCAGAGAGCCAAAGCCTTCAATTTCACGTATAATTCGCGCCGTTTTACGACTCGATTTTATGAACACCTGATACTGGAAAATCCATGAGCTATTCGTTGCTGCGTAACATGATGTTTCGCTTTGATGCTGAAACATCACACCACATGGGCCTGAAGGGCATGAGCCTGGCCGAACGCCTGAAACTGACACAGTTATTTGTGGCGCCAATGCCGCAGGTGCCGGTGCATGTGATGGGGTTGGAGTTTCCTAACCCTGTAGGTTTGGCGGCTGGACTGGATAAAAATGGCGAGCACATTGATGGCCTGGCGGCACTGGGTTTTGGCTTTCTGGAAATTGGCACCATTACGCCACGTGCCCAGCCGGGCAATCCGCAACCACGTATTTTTCGTCTGGCCAATGAAAAAGCTATCATCAATCGTATGGGCTTTAACAATCAGGGCGTTGATTATTTGTTGGATCAAGTACGTGCCAGTAAATTTGATGGTATTTTGGGTATCAATATCGGTAAGAACGTTGATACACCCGTTGAAAATGCGCTGGATGACTACCTGATCTGTCTGCGCAAGGTTTATCAGGATGCGTCCTACATCACCGTTAACCTGTCTTCACCTAACACACCGGGTCTGCGCACCCTGCAGTTCGGTGATTCTTTGCGTGAGCTGCTAGCGGCGCTGAAAGAAGAGCAGCGTAAATTAGCTGATCAATATGGCAGTTACAAACCACTGACGGTGAAGATCGCACCGGACATGACTGCTGAAGAAGTGGCTATGGTTGCGCAAACATTGGTCGAAAATGAAATTGATGGTGTGATCGCTACTAACACCACCATCTCTCGTGAAGGTGTGCCGAACTCGCCGCACAAAGACGAAGCGGGCGGTTTGAGCGGCAAACCCTTGACCGAGGCTTCAACCCAAACAGTTAAAACGCTGGCGCAAGAATTGAATGGTGCGCTGCCGATTATCGCCGCAGGCGGCATCATGAATGGTAAGGACGCTCAGGATAAGCTCGATGCGGGTGCCAGTCTGGTACAGATTTATAGCGGCTTTATTTACCGAGGCCCGCATCTGATCCGCGAAATCGTCGAGCAGGTTCAGAAATAAATTACGGCAGGTGTTTTTGTCGAATTGATGACGCACAAAAAAGGAGCCGAGAACTAAATGTTGTCGGCTCCTTTGTTTTTAAAGCAAGGCAGGTTTTTTCGTTTGCTGTTAGCTTGCTTCGGCCAGATTACTTTTGGCGATAATATCCTTAACGATTTCAATAGCACGCTCACCCTCTTCAGGGATAAAATCCTTGCCTTTGTTCTTTTTGAAGCCTAGTTCATCAAAACGTACATAAACATCGGGTTCAAGGTCGCGTTCTTTCAGGCAACTTTTGCAGCAGGACATGGGGCAGCCATCCAGCGCAATCAGCGGGCGGCCTGATCTTGCAATTTTGACAATGCCAGGCACATTGCCACCAACACCTGTAATACAGGACATTTCAGCGTCACCATCACGATCCAGCGCAATTGCGACATGGTTAGTGATTTGGGCAATGTCTGAACAGCCTGAGCAGGAATAAACCAACGGAGTTGTGTTAGTCATAATGTGTACCACCTGTGTTAATGCAATAAATCTCAGGATGCCAGAAGCCTCCCAAATTGGACTATTCAAGAGTAAGGCTAATGAACGACTACCCATTTGATTAAAATCAACTAAAACGGCTGTTTTTAGAGTCTATTGGCATAAACATATATCTTTATATGCCTTTTGTGTGTTGATCAGAATCAAGGTTGTTTATCACTGATGTCGCGATGATGAGCGCTCAATATTAATGTTAAAGGATGTTTTAGCGTGCAGTTGGTCGATTTAAAAAAGGAAGAGCGCATCCTTCCGCTATTCCGTTTGGCCTTTCGGCCCTTTTTCCTGTTTGCGGCATTGTTTTCCATCGTCGCGCTGCTTTTGTGGGGCAAGATGTGGTTTGGCGGTTTGAATTTTTCGCCCTACGGCGATTGGTTCTGGTGGCACGGCCATGAAATGTTATTTGGTTTTGTGGGAGCTATCATTACCGGATTTTTACTGACGGCAGTGCAAAACTGGACAGGCAGAATGGGCATTCGAGGCATTCCCTTGATGGCGTTGTTTGGAGTTTGGTTGCTGGGGCGCGTTATGCTGCTGTTTCCGGGGCCGTTTCCTGATCTTTTAGTTGCCCTCGTTGATATCAGCTTCCTTCCGCTGGTGGCCACAGTGCTGGCTGTTTATGTGGTGCGCGCTAGGTTGTGGCGTAACATACTCTTTGTCCCCGTGCTGCTGATTCTGGCAACGTTGAATGGATTTATGCATGGGGCGGCACTGGACAACGACATGCTGCTGTATAAAAGGTTGGCAGCCACCACGGTTTTTTTAATCGCCTTTTTGGTGAGCTTGATGGGCGGCCGGGTGATTCCTTTCTTTACCGCTAACGGCACCAATACAGAAAAAGCTGCGCCGAAAAAATGGCTGGAAATTAGTTGCTTGGGCACTATTTTGATGCTGGCATTGGGTACCCTAGTTGGTTTTGATGGTGTGGTGATGGGCGCGATCTGTTTTGCGGCCTTTGCAGCACATTTGATTCGCACCCTGCGCTGGCGTATTTGGGTAACCACTAAAGTGCCCCTGCTGTGGTCGTTGCATATAGCCTGCTGGTTTATGGCACTCAGTTTTCTGCAATTGGCTTTGTATCATTGGGGGATTCTCGGTGATTACGTAACGGTTCTGCATACGCTTACCGTTGGCGGCATTGGCCTGATTATTCTGGGTATGATTGCCCGCATTTCATTAGGTCATAGCGGACGTAGCCTGCAAATTAGCCCCTGGGTCGCGGTCGGTTTTGCGGCGCTGGTGGCTGCGGTGCTGTTAAGGGCAGGTTTACCAATGCTGAACAGTGCGGCTATTGAAATAAGCTATGGCGGCAGTATTGCTCTATGGGTGCTGGGCTTTGGCATTTTTGTTGTGTGTTATTTTCCAATATTAACGAAACCGCGTTTAGATGGACGCCCGGGATAAAATGATGCAGTGGAGTGAAGTAACTAAATGGCGTCGCTCACAACGTGAGCGCCTACTAGAGGAGCGAATTAAGGCAGGTCACAAGCAGCGTTGCCAATGGAACGAAACTATTCAGGCGCAACTGATGGACTGGTTCACCGGTGAGCGGCTGATGACAGTCGGTTTCTACTGGCCCTTTAAGGGTGAGTTTGATCCGCGACCGATGATTGATGAACTGATGAAGCTGGGGCATTCAGCAGCGCTGCCTGCGGTCGTTGAAAAGAACACGCCGCTGGAGTTTCGTTGTTATAAAAAGGGTGAAGAGCTGGAGCCCGGTATTTGGAACATTCCAGTGCCTAAACGGCGCGATATCGTTGAACCTTGCGTGTTGATTGTGCCGTTGGTGGGTTATGACTCCGCCAATTATAGGCTCGGTTACGGTGGTGGTTATTATGATCGTACACTGGCGCAGCTGTCCGACAAAACAGTGACTCTGGGCGTGGGGTACACCTTTGCCAAACTGGAAACCATTCAGCCGCAGGGGTTTGATATACCGATGACAGAAATCTTCACGGAATTAACGGGTAAAACACTGCTGTAGGTGATAAAAAAACGGTGTCATTCCGACTGGACGAGAGGGGGCTTTTCGAGTCTATAGACTTTTCTCGTCCGTCTAAATAACAAGCGTCAATTAGAACGGCAACAACTTCCTTGGATGTGTCTCTGTCAGCATTGCCGAAATGGCTTTTTTCAGTGGTGGTAGGCGGTCGCTCGCATGCAGTACGGCTTTGCGTACCAATTTAGCGGGTAAGCGATCATTGGTGAACAGTCCAACGATGCTGTTGGTGCCGTGGTAGAGCGGACGAGTAATCAGCATGTGCTTGCGCTGATACGTGCTTAGCACTTTGTTTGAACCTAAATCCTTGCCAGCAGTATGTGCTTTGATGATTTCCCGGGCCAGCGTGTCGCTGCCTCTTAATCCTAGATTAAAACCGTGCGCCGTCACCGGGTGCATGCCCACCGCGGCATCGCCTAATAGGGCGAAGCGTTGATGGGTGAAGCGCTTGGCGTGGACGCCCACTAAAGGGTAGGCGTAGCGGTCGCTGACCAGTTCCATTTTACCAAGACGGCTACCAAAGCGCTTTTGGATGTCGGCATTAAAGGCCTGTTCGCTCATCGCTTTAACCGCTGGTGCCTCATGGGCGGGCAGGGTGACGACAGCTGAACACTCGTTTCCGCCAAGCGGTAATATGGCTAGCGTGCGACCATAATGGAAACATTCCCAGGCCAGTTGTTGGTGCGGTTTTACATGTTTCATGCGGCAAACGATGGCAACGCGAGCGAAGTCATTCATTTCCGCAGGAATGCCCATTATACGGCGCACAGCGGAAAAACGACTGTCGGCAGCCACCACCAGTGGTGCTGTTAATACGCGGCCATCCTCTAGATGAACAGTGCCTTTATCTGGTGAGGTGCTGACATCGGTGACGGATTGTTCGCAGATCAGCTCGACATTGGCCAGCGTTTTGGTGCGCTGGTATAGATGATGACGAATCCATTGGTTGGAAATCATATAGCCCAGCGCGTCTAATTGCTGGTCTGGGCGTTCGAAAGAAAGTGTATGCGAGGATGTGCCATCAATGACGCGGGCACCGAGCATCGGTGTGGCATGCTCTGCCATGGCATCATCCCAAACACCAAGCTTGCGCAGAATTTTGACCGATAGATGCGTGAGGGCTATCTCGCGACCGTCGTATTCAGGTTCGGCGATTGTCGATTCGGGTTGCTTTTCGATTAGCGCTATTTTCAGCCCCGTCTCGTTTAACGCGCAGGCCAGGCTTTGTCCGGCGGGCCCGGCTCCGATCACAATTACGTCATAGTTCATGGCACCACCTCTATTTAAAATTTCAGCAATCATGGTGGCCAGAACAGATGGCTGCATTGATGCGCGTCAACTGAATCCGCTTTTCTTTTATTATTGCTAACCAGAGAAATGAGGGGGGCGATGAGGGCTGCTGCACTGGAATTGAGCAAACAGAGCGTTTATCCTTCGGTTCTGAAATTTTTAACTATTTAGAGACAGCAGTATCATGAGCAACGACAACCTGATTCCTTTGCAGATTATTGATCCCAGCGAACAGCAGTCTGACGGCAAACTTTCTTATAACGAGTTAATCAACAGCTTTTTGAAGCTGGCCAATGAGCATTGGCAAACGATTGAAATTGAAGGCGTAAGTTCTGCTATCCGTGAAGCCGCTGCGCGTTTTAATGCTTTTGAAGCCGACTACAAGTCAGGTAACCTTGCGGGTGATCGTGAAAACGCCATGAGCTGGTTTACGGACGAATACAGACAGGTGCTGGCTTCGTCTCTTGATGATTTGATTGCCAAGCGCGAAAGCGAAAGCGACAGCTAATCTGTTCTGGGGATTTGCAGATGGTCCGGCATTAGTCGGGCCTGATCTGGGGTCCTAAGCCGACTTTTTATTTTTATTCTCTTTTCAAAATTCTTTGCAATTAACGATCTCAATCATAAAAAGCTCACTTATCTCGAAATTTATCGAGATTTTGCAGTATAATTTGCGGTCCGATTTTTCCAAGCCGAAGATTTATCCATGAGCACAGAATTACTTTCCCCCGCCGGTACCCTTAAAAGCATGCGTTATGCATTTGCCTATGGTGCCGATGCCGTTTATGCCGGCCAGCCACGTTATAGTCTGCGTGTACGTAATAACGAATTTAATCGTATTGAAAATCTGGCAGCGGCTGTTGAGGAAGCTCATGGGCTGAATAAAAAGTTTTATCTTGCCAGTAATATTTCACCGCATAACGACAAGGTGCGTAGTTACCTGCGCGACCTGGAACCGGTGATTGAAATGCGCCCCGACGCGTTGATCATGTCTGACCCTGGCTTGATTATGATGGTGCGTGATAAGTGGCCCGATCAGGCTGTACACCTTTCTGTGCAGGCCAATGCTGTCAACTGGGCGACGGTGAAATTCTGGGAAAGGCAGGGCATCGA
>Ga0105356_10007070_pt1 | contig 10379 bp, 8 predicted proteins | sample GOMGulsemesocosm_3_FD_83502 | JGI IMG/M metagenome (GOLD analysis project Ga0105356, IMG submission 83502) | Methane-oxidizing microbial communities from mesocosms in the Gulf of Mexico - GOM9D Gulf of Mexico | ecosystem: Environmental > Aquatic > Marine > Cold seeps | place: Gulf of Mexico...
AATAATTAAAAATTAATTAACCCCTTTTATCATCTCACTCGTTTATATGATTAAACCTGTTAAAAACTAATCAACAAAACGAGTCTATAATGAAAAAAACGCTAGCAATTTCCCTAATAACGAGCGCATTATTTTTAGCCGGATGCGCACAAGAATCAACCGTTAACAACGAACAAGATAAAAGTAGTCAGGTGCAAGAAAAGCAGCAGATAGTATTAATCCCAGTAGAAAGATTAGAAGAGAAAGCAGAAATAGTTATTGCGCCAGCCAACATTAGCGCTGAACAGCGCAAACGTATCATGCCTGCTTTAAATTACGCCAACATGCCTGCTCAAAGTCTAATGAGTAAACAAAAAGGAATAGCCGGAAGACTTAGTATGCCGCACCCTACCCCTTTTATGCATGACACAACCACTAACAGTGAAAAATATTCTCATCAAGATAAAAATGGTACTTTGATTGTTAATGAACAATCGGTTTCGACCTTTTCTATTGATGTTGATACTGCCGCTTATGCCAATGTTAGACGAATCATCAATCAAGGAATAATGCCGCAACATGATGCAGTGCGAGTAGAAGAGATGATCAATTACTTTAATTATGATTACCCTAAGGTAAGCCATACGACCGATAAACCCTTTTCTGTTGTTACCGAAGTCGGCCCTAGCCCTTACAATGCCGACAAACATTTATTACATATTGGCATTCAAGGTAAAGCCATACCTAAAACCGACCGCCCTGCGTCGAACCTAGTTTTCTTACTTGATGTGTCCGGCTCAATGAACAGCGCCAATAAACTCGGTTTACTGAAAAATGCATTGAAAATGTTGACTAACCAATTAACTGAGCAAGACAGCGTAGCAATTGTTGTTTATGCCGGCGCTGCTGGTACCGTATTAAAACCAACCAAAGGTAATAATAAACAAGCCATTATTGACGCCTTAGCTCAACTTTCAGCTGGTGGTTCAACCAACGGTGGTGCTGGAATTGAATCAGCTTATCGTTTAGCACAACAAGCATTTATTAAAGACGGTATCAATCGTATTATGTTGGCAACCGATGGTGACTTTAATGTTGGTACGGTCAATAATCAAGCATTAAAAAACCTGATAGAAACTAAGCGTAAATCAGGTATAGAGTTAAGTATTCTTGGTTTTGGTATGGGAAATTATAATGATAAATTAATGCAACAATTAGCACAAAATGGCAACGGTAATGCCTATTATATCGATACTTTAAACGAAGCACGTAAAGTATTAGTCGAAGAATTATCGTCGACCTTATTCACCATAGCTAAAGATGTAAAAATTCAAGTAGAGTTTAATCCACAGGTAGTCAGTGAATACCGCTTGATCGGTTACGAAACTCGCGCATTAAAACGTGAAGACTTTAACAATGACAAAGTCGATGCAGGTGAAATTGGCGCCGGCCATAGCGTTACCGCTTTATACGAATTAAGTTTTGTTGATGGAAAAAATAAAGCTAACGATGCCTTACGTTATCAAACAGCTGCAATAAAAAAACCAAGCAGCAAAACTACCAATGAACTGGCATTTCTGCGTTTACGTTACAAAGCGCCAAAGTCAGATATCAGTAAATTAATCGAAGTACCTATTAATAAGGATTCCGTTACAGCAAGTATTTCGCAAACCAGCAATAACTTTCAATTTTCAGCAGCCGTTGCTGGTTTTGCTCAGCTATTGCGAGGCGGTGAAAACCTTTCTACAATGAAGCAAAACGATATCATCAACTTAGCACAAAAAAGCAAAGGAATAGATGAGCACGGTTACCGTGCTGAATTTATCAATATGGTCAAACTCGCTCAAGCTTTAGCACCTGTAGTTGAAGTTAACCAACAAAAGCTAGCGGTAAATAAATGAGTCTAATAGATATTTGCGATGAATAAATGAGTCAACAATCTGCAACGGCCGAACAACACGACCAAGAAGGGACTGACGAAGCGCTGATGCTTGCCTATTCAAGTGGCAATGCATCAGCATTCGAGCAACTTTATCAGAGGCATAAACAAGTGGTTTATCGTTTTTTCACTAAACAATGTGCATCAACCGCCATCGCTGAAGAGCTTTGCCATGATACTTGGTTAAAGCTGATTAATAACCACAGCTCCTATACGGTAAGCGCGCAGTTTAGAACCTACTTGTTCACTATTGCACGAAATATCCTCATTGATTATCAGCAGAAAAAAAGTACCACCAGTGAAGAGAATACTAACGAAAATATCGAAATTCCAGCTAGCAATGAACCGTTAACAACCGAAAACCTGCTACTAGCCGATGCATTAACAAAAAATATCGCCGCTCTACCGGAAAATCAACGCGAAGTTTTTTTACTCAAACAGGAATCCGGCTTTACCATTGAACAAATTGCAAAAATAACCGCTCAGCAAAAAGAACAAGTAAAAAGCAGTTGGCGATATGCCTTGCAACGATTACGTAAGGGGTTACGTCACTATGCCTAATAAAGAAGTGTCTAATAGAAAGGCGTCTGATAAAGAAGCGTCAAATATACAAAGTGCTAATAGTATTGACGAACAACAATTACGCGACGATGAAGCGTTTATTAATTCGTTATACGACGAAGTAGAACGTGAGCAAAACCATAAACAATCAACTGCTCAGCCAAGTGAACTGCTTGATAGACGTATAATTAACGCGGCTCACCAAGTTATAAATGTCAAACCAGCAACAAATAAGAAACAATCACGCTTGACTTGGCTAAATGGCTTGGCAACTGCGGCGTCTCTGACCTTAGTTATTTCACTGGTAGTACAACAACAAGGTCAAATTCTGCCACCCGCGGATAGTGCAGTATCATTAATTAACAATAAATCATCAATAGATAGTGGCCCTGCAGCTGCGCCAATCAACAGCAAGCAATCCTTTGATACAGAAATGTTATCGACTAAAGCATTTGAAATCAGCGGCCCACCAATCGCTGAACAAACAGGAGCACGACTAGCAGCCCTAAGTAATGAAACAGTAGAGAGAAAAGAAAAATCGCAATTCACCACAACTAAAATACTAACTACTTCTAAATACGAGAAGGTTTTAGTTGAGGGCGGCTTACAGGGGTATAGCCTTGCTAAAAAGCAAACGACACCTGCTTATAGTCAAACTGAAATGAGTGAACCGATAGTAGCCGATGCACAACAAAGTAGCTCAAGCAGGCAGAAAGTTACAAAGGGGAACTTAACAGCACCGATCAAACAAAGTAGCCCAATGATGTCGTTAGTATCTGCGGCCGCCCCCATAGAATTTAAAGCATTCACCATTGAATTATTTGAGCAATATAAAACCCAAAACAACAGCTTAGTTAGGAGTAAAAAAATACTCTGGTCATTGATTGAAGAACAAAAAAACAGCTACGACATTAGGCTTTACCAAGCCGATAATACGGTTATTTATTATCGGTTAGACAAGACGGACTTTGTAATTAACGAGACAACCTTAATAACTTCGTTACCGGCTAGCACTGAAATAAAAAACCAATTCACAGCCATTCATTTGAATAAGCCATAGAACTAATTTACTGAAAAAAGAAACAAAGGAATATTAATGAAAATTGGTCAAGTGAGTGAACAAACAGGCTTGAGTGCCCACACTATTCGCTACTATGAAAAATTGGGGCTTATTAATAAAGCAACTAAGGACAGCAGTGGTCATCGAGTCTATAGTATCAAAGGCATTGAGTTACTTAATTGGATTGCCTGTTTAAAAAAATCGGGCATGAGTTTAAGCAAAATAAATACTTATGTTATCGGGTATAACGAAGATAATGTTGATGTAGTTCTCGAAATACTCGAACAACATTTAAAAAAACTACTTAATCAACAACAAGATATAGCTCATTACATTGAAGTAACGGCTGAAAAAATAAATAGATTAAAATCATCTTGACTTAGAGTATGCTCTAAGTTGTTAACTTCACTTTCAAGCCCAATAAATAGGAACAAATGATGAAAGTGAATGTGAACGTGGTAAATGCCTTTGTTGAAGGTGAAATTGGTGGAAACCCTGCAGGCGTGGTATTAAATGCTGACAATTTGTCGACCGCGCAAAGATTAAAGATAGCAAGGAAAATAGGTTTATCGGAAACAGCATTTGTTTCAACATCAGCAGTCGCCGATTTTAAACTAGATTTTTTACCCCTAGCCGTCAAATTGCTCATTGTGGACATGCAACAATCGCGGCATTTAATTTTTTAGACCAACAAGGGCTGGTTACTCAAAGCAATTCCTCTAAAGAAACCATCGACGGCAACCGTAAAGTACAAGTAGAACATGGCTCTACTTACATGGAGCAACGCCAGCCCACTTATCAAGACATTGCCATTTTTCATCAAAAAGTATTAGTCTCATTGGGGCTAACCGATGACGATATTATTGCGCAGCCAATGTTAGTGAATACCGGAAATTCATTTGTTATTGTTGGTGTAAAAAGTAAAAAAATACTAGAAGAGCTTACCGTTAATGAAGATTTGATTCAGCAGATTTCAGAAGCACTCGATTTAATTGGCTTTTATGTTTTTACTACAGAAACTAATAAGGCGGGCCGTGATGCGTCAACACGTATGTTTGCTCCTCGTTTTGGTATCAGTGAAGAGTCAGCGACAGGTATGGCTGCTGGGCCTCTTGCCTGTTTTCTCTATGAGTTTTTAAAGATAAAGAAACAACAACTTCTGATCGAACAAGGCTATTCTATGACGCCGGCTTCACCTAGCTTAATTCATGTAAAACTAGTCGTTGAAGATAACAAGATACAATCTCTCAGTGCTGGGGGAAATGCGATATTGTCAGCTGCTATGGAAATTGAGGTTTAATCCATTTATAAAACCCTCAGTTTTGGCCGCTATTTTTTTACGGCCAAGTATCTAAAAAACAAAAGCTAACATAGAAGTCCAATAAGGCTTACATTTCCATAAGTTACTATTCAAACTAGCCAAAACAACATAACGGTTTATTGCATACTGCCCTATAATGACTCTGTATAGCACTAATCTCGCTAGGTTGTACGTCTTTAAAAAATTCAGAAGATGAGCTAATTAAATTAAACTCACAAAGAATAGCGCAACAATCATTGATAATTGATACCCACATAGATACGCCAATTCGCCTGATGAACTACCCGTTAGACATATCAAAACGTACAATAGGTGGACATTTTGATTATGAACGGGCAAAAATTGGCGGGCTAAATTTAGCTTTTATGGCGCTATTTGTACCCGAAATATACCAATCAGCGCAAGCATCCAAATAACATGCCGATCAACTGTTACAAATGGTCGAAGATTGGGTACAAAAATCACCTGAAAAGTTCAGTTTGGTTCACTCAGCCAGTGAGACAACTCAGCTTATCAATAATGCCAAAGTTGGACTTGCCATTGGTTTAGAAAACGGCTCTGCAATTGGGACTGATTTATCAAATATTGCTTACTTTGCTAAGCGAGGTGTTAATTACATCACCCTAACCCATAGCAAGCATAATCAAATTGCCGACTCCTCAGGTGAAGACAAACCAAGGTGGAATGGACTTAGCCCATTTGGTCGCCGTACTGTATTAGAAATGCAGAAACAAGGCGTTATGATTGATGTCTCCCATGTCGCTGATAGCACTTTCTTCCAAGTGTTAGATCTGGTCAATGTACCCGTGATCGCGTCACACTCTTCTTGTCGCAAGCTAACCCCTGAATTCAAGCGCAATATGACCGACGATATGCTCAACGCACTAGCTAAAAATGGCGGCGTTATCCAAATAAACTTTGGCGCTTCGTTTTTAAGACCCAAATATAAAGCGTTTAACGACCAAGTATGGGATAACTACGGAGCATATTTACGCAAAAATGACAGCAAAGATTTCACTAGTAAAGGCGCTGCGTACTTAGACCACTGGCAATCAATAATAAAATTAGGCAGCGTGAAAGATGTAGTTGACCATATTGATCACGCAGTAAAAGTTGCAGGTATTAACCATGTCGGCATTGGCTCAGATTTTGATGGAGTGGTGTTAACGCCAACTGATGTACCTGATGTGTCTGCTTATCCGGCGGTTATCGCAGAGCTATTACGACGAGGCTACTCTGAAGTAGATATTGAAAAAATCCTTAGTGGCAATGTTATGAGGGTATGGCGCGCCGCGGAAAGTTATGCCAAAAGACATTAAAGCTATTATTGCGTCATTTGAAACCTCATATAAGGCTCCACTCATGAAACTTCACGCATACACTGTATTTCAGCTATATTTTCTTTTTCTCTATCCTGTAAAAAAACAGTACCATTATTTTCACACTTAGTTCTGAACGAGTTGTACGCATCAATACCTTCTCCGAATAAAGGTAAACCATCTATAAACTGGACTTCCATACTGTGTTCAAAAGCACCGCAAGCTTTTATGGGATATGTACTTACGTAATCAGCGTAGCTATTAAAACTGACTCTTTTACAGTGCATTTGCATTAGTTCATAAATAACTTGTTTACCCCAATGTCGTACCATTGATTGAGGATAATCAGTTGACAATGTTATGCCTAACTCTGTTTGTGCAAACCATGATGCAACTATTAGCTGGTTATCTACAATTGTTTGTTTACTAAATTTATCCAAAGAGTTAGCCAATGTATTTGAACCTGTTAATTGAGTTAGCTCTTTGAAATAATCCTGCTGATTGTAGGTGTTATCTTGCTGATTAGCCTTAAAAATATTTTTCCATAAATCAAATACTGACTTACTGGCATCTTTACTTTGTATCGCAAAATGGCTCGCAAGTGCCATGGTAGCACCACAGGTATAATAGTTACGGTATCGTCGTAATTCAGATGACTTATCTAATGCTTGCTGACCTTTTTTCAAAACACAGTTATTGGCCGCAGCCTCGAATTTTTGCATCATTTGTTTTGAATCTATAAAACCAAATTCTTGCATGGCAAAATTGGCAAACGTATCAGCTCCACCTTCATGCATCCAAGAATGCATTTGCTCTTCGAATGAAAACATCTGACCATTCCAGAAATGTGCCGCCTCATGAGCCAAAAAATGAAACAACTTATTAAACTGATTTTTATCCTCAGTTTTCCAGCGACTACCATTAATGGTAAGTTGCACCACCCCATCGAGTGTGCCACCACTATAATTCGAATAATCAGCATCGATTTGATCGTAATTGAAAAAGACTATTGGCTTGAAACTGAGCGGTTGGCTAGTTTTTCTCTCATAATATTCAAATAGCTTGGGAAAATATTCCTGAGTATTTTTCCATGCCCATTTTGGTAAAGTAGGATCGACAATAGCTATCATATTGTCAGTTTCAATTGGTGTTATGTTGCCAAAATAGATGTATGTACCTTCTCCCTTGGCGTTCCACAAAGCCTTTTCTTTAAAGTTATTTCCGAGGAAAGTAATGTTTTGTTTCGGACTATAGAAATGAAATTGAGTACCGCGAAAAGATTGCCCAATAGGACTAATAGATTTGTCTGCAATGATATTGGCACCTAAGGCGAGATGGTTGGTATACAACAATACACTGCCATCACTAAACTTTAGATTGTGGGTATAATCTTTTTGAATGTCGTCGTAAAAAGAGCCAAAAGTTAAATCAAGTGATTGAAATTTGCTGCCATCGACACTTTGTATTAGTAATACATCGCCAGCTTTTCCCCATTTAAACTTCGACCGATCAATTTTATAAAGTTTGCTTCGATCAAAATTACTTTGTCGGTCAAAAGCGAGATGTTCTACTGCTACAGGTAATTCATATCGCACTTTCCAAGAATCCATTTCTTGCTGATATTGAACGTGAATATGCAATCGAAAATCAATCTCTGCGGCCAAAGTTGGGCATGAGAAAAAAAGCAGAAATATAGCCAGTAATTTATTAACCAATTTCACCTCATACCCCATATGCTAAATTCCTTTGCATTTCACAAAATTATCGCTATTGATTGTAAAGAAAGTAAATCAAAATCCAATGATTAATCAGAGCGATATGTAACAATATGCCTTACAAAGAGAAATACCATGCAGAACTAATTAGTCGCGACTATCTGAGTAAACTCAAATAGTCGCTACCTTAAGACTCATCTAAAATGGCCTCATCGGAGTGATTCTCTTGTCCTGAAGACAGTTCTCGGCTTATTTTTTGAATAGCAGTTTCTTTACTTTCACGCGACGATTGTGGCGCGGTTAGATCCATTGTTTGTAATGTCTCTATCATCGCCAAATCCACGTTTTTATGGCTTTGTAGTGAAGTGACTAAAGGTGTTAAAAACGATTCCATTTTGTCGCTAAATAGTGACAGCGTTTGTTCAAGTTCCGAGTTGTCTGGCTTTTCGACATTCACTTGTAATTTAAGTGCCGCTAAAGTTTCGTTTAGCTCGGCTAAACCCTCAGATTTAGGCTGAGACTTTTGTTGCGTTAAGGCTCCACCAATTTGCGTTAAGCCTTTTTGTAATAGCGAAATTTGACTCGCGATTGCTGCCATGGGGTTCTCGTTATCGCCTAAACTTTGATGACGGACAAAGTCAGCTTTAATTTGCTGCCAGCGCTCTGCTTGTTCCTCGGTTTGGTTGCCTCGAAGCTCAGCAAGTTTTAATAAATTTTCCTCAGCACCAATGGTTAAGGTTTGCGCTTCACCACGGTAATGATCAGCTATCAACTGTTCAACTTCTTCATCTGTCATTACAGGTACTACTTTTTCAGCCATTTTATTCATATTACGATAGCTACCTTGTAGCTTGAACGGCGGCTCAGTACGGTATTTATCGTCTTGAGCAGCTGAAGCAATATATTGCTCATTGGCTTTTAAAACAGTTTGCTGAATTTTTCGAATACGCTGAATTACTGCGACAATCTCATTCACTTCTGCCGAAGAGTAAGCATGCTTTAATTCGGTAGTCGGTAAAGGCTCACCGTCTGCCATTTTAACTAAGTGATATAAATCATCCATATCACGTGTTGCTAGCGGTGCAATATAGGAATTACTGGTAAGGCTATTCTCAATGAAACTTAATGAAAATTCATGCTCACGTCCGCTTAGCGTATCACCTAAATTATAGATATCAGCGCGGTTAGCTAGCATATCAGGAATGGTAAAGGCTTCTCCTGATTCGGTATAAGGATTACCCGCCATAACTACGGCAAACTTTTTGCCACGCATATCGTAAGTTTTACTTTCGCCATTCCACACGCCATCCACTCTTCGTGAGCCATCACACAAAGAGATAAATTTTTGTAAAAATTCGGGATTAGTATGCTGGATATCATCAAGATAAAGCATGACGTTATTGCCCATTTCGAATGACAAATTAATTTTTTCTATTTCATTTCGGGCGGTTGAGTTATTTGCTTGTTCGGGATCTAAAGACAACTGATCGTGACCAATTGACGGGCAATTAATTTTGACAAAGGTCATGCCCAATTTGCTAGCGACATATTCAATTAACGTTGTTTTACCATAGCCCGGTGGTGATATCAGCAATAACAAGCCCATTAAATCAGAACGTTTTTTACTGCCTGCTGCACCAATTTGTTTCGCTAAGTTAGTGCCAATAATAGGAAAATAAACATCATTGATTAATTTGTTTCGAACAAACGAAGACAAAGCGCTTGGTTTAAACTCTTGTAGTTTTAATCGTTGCTTTTGTTCTTCAAGTACTTGCTGTTTTTGTTGATGAAATTGTCTGAATGCAGGCACATGTTGCTGACTAAAACCTTTTAATCGAGCAATAAACTCTTGATAACTGATCTTGAGTTGCCTGTCATTAATGCGTGCATGTTGACCAAGTAAACCAGCTACCACGCAATCAGTGTTCGCGCTTGATTGGTAAAACTCACATGAGGACTCTAACGTTAACAAAGTTGCACCTTCAACAATAATATCTGCATCAACAACATCATCATTTTGATGCGCAGCAAAAGATTGTAGCCAAGCAAAATGTAACTGATATTTTTGTTCTAAAGAGCCACATGCAGCCAATGCTTCATTTATCTGTGCTGCTAAGCTCTTATGTTTTAACTGAGTTTGTAATTGATTAACTAATTTTTTGCTCGATTCCTTACTGACAAAATGTTGTTTACCTAGTGCAAATTCCTGCATCAAATAAGCAACAGCCAATGATACATCACAAGCTAACCAGCTATTCTCGATCACAAAGGCCTTTAACACTAAAACCAATTCTTGGGTTAACTGTTGACGTAAATCACTAGTACCAAAGGTTTGTTCCATCAACTGTAAGTTATGACAGCGATTAACTAAGTCTTGTTGAGCCTGTTGATCTAATTGTGTGTGCACATAAAAAACGGCTAATCTACGCTCAGGTGCCGCATAAGCCAGCAAACCAACAGAATCTCGTATGCTAAGCAATTGGCT
>Ga0105356_10007080_pt1 | contig 10370 bp, 9 predicted proteins | sample GOMGulsemesocosm_3_FD_83502 | JGI IMG/M metagenome (GOLD analysis project Ga0105356, IMG submission 83502) | Methane-oxidizing microbial communities from mesocosms in the Gulf of Mexico - GOM9D Gulf of Mexico | ecosystem: Environmental > Aquatic > Marine > Cold seeps | place: Gulf of Mexico...
ACAGGTGTTGATAGAGGCTGGATCAGGACCGATCTTACGTTGATAAGGGGCTAAGATCTTATTAGCTTCAGCTCCGATAATACCCGGTTGCAGCCAGATCTGTTTGCCGTTGTTTAATACTTTATGTTCGCGCCAATCAGAGGTAAGCATGATCAATACCGAGTCTGACAAGGCTTGTCCTGATAAGCTAGTGCCTGCCGCGCGGAAGGTCACTGGAATTGCCATGTCGTAGCAAGTCTTTATCACCAATACCACTTCGTCTAAATTAGCCAGTTGTAAGATCAATTTTGGGATTAAACGATAAAAACTGGCATCTGTACCGTAAGCCAAGGTGAGCGTCGGGTCGGTGATAATGCGTTTTTCATCAATGGATTGGCGTAATTTACTAATTAGTATGTGGTAAGGGTCAGACATTGCAGGCTCCTAATAATGCGGCGATGTTATTTTTATTTTGTTGTTAATGTGCCACATTATGTTTGTTTAATTTTGTAATGATGCGGTTTTGGGCAAATCACTTATGTGATCTGAGATATAGTACCTAACTAACACTGTTTGATATACTAGCCCGATTACACATGACTGTTTCATAAAGTGGACCAATAATGCGAAGTACCGATGATTTTTTAATTTTTTATCACCTTATAGAGCAAGGTTCTTTTAGTAAAGCAGCTGATATTGTTGGTTTAACTAAATCAGTGGTGAGTAAACACATTACCCGTTTAGAAAAAGAAATGGGTGTACAGCTGATCTTCCGTACCACGCGTAAGTTAACCTTAACCGAAGCCGGTAAAGTATTTTTTGAACACGCCAGAACCATATATCAATCGGTGCAAGGCGCAGTCGATGCCATGAATGGGTTAGGGGATAGCTTATCTGGATCTATTCGGTTAACTGTACCGACAGTGTCTGGTGAAATCATCTTAGCTGAAGCGATTGCCGATTTCAGTGCCAGTTACCCTGATATTCATGTGCACATGGACCTAGATAATAGCTTTGTTGATCTAATTGATAACAATTTTGACTTGGCTATCCGTACTGGGGCATTACAAGATTCGAGCTACATTGCCCGTCGATTAGTGCAAGCACAATGGGTGATCTGTGCATCGCCAACCTATTTAGCCAACAACGGCACACCAAAACGCCCCCAAGATTTAGACAAGTATAATTGTTTAGCCTACAGCCATCAGGAAAGCGGTGCAAACGAGTGGTTATTTAAAGGTCGTGAGGAAGACTACAGCGTGAAAATATCTGGTAACTTCAGTACTAATAATTCTGCCGCACTACGCAAAGCAGCGTTATTTAATTTAGGCTTGATATACGTGCCTAAAGTGCTGGTGGCCGATGATTTACAAGCCGGAACCTTGGTTGAAGTATTGCCAAAACAAGTGGCGAAGTCGTTAGGTATTTATGCTATTTACCCGTATACCAAACTTCAGCCGTTAAAAGTGAAGCTGTTTATCGAACACATTTATCAGTTTTATCAACGCCAAGCTGATAGCTTTAGCTAAGCGTTGATGAACGAACAAAAGAACATAAGCAAACAAGTGACGATTCATAAGTAACTGTTCATAAATAATCAGCAATAAGCAGGGATGATAACGATGCTTAAATACAGTGAGATGTTACTTGATCGTGCATCTAACCAACGTAAAAGCCCCGAGTGGTTAGCGAGCCAAAAGAATAATAATAGCCGTTGGGTATTAACCCACACAGACCAAAACTATTTTAATAAAGCAGATAATTCTGCGTTATTTTTACCGCTTGAAGCAGTCCAGCATTTTGATTTAGAGCCAACGGTGTTTTTAGGGCTTGATGAAAATAATGATAATACACCTTATTTTGCTTTGGACTTAACCCATGTTGATGGCGCGTTAGTCGCTGCATTATTGGTAGAAGGTGAGTTTAACGATCTGCGTAAAGTGGCAGTGATATTGGATAACCAATCAGCGTCATTATTGGCACTGGCGCGTGGTTTCGGTTTCTGGCATCGTTCGCATTGTTTTTGTGGGCGTTGTGGTAGTGCTAATAAATCCGTATCTGCAGGCCATGCTCGATTATGTACCAATCCAGATTGTCAGCATCAAACATTCCCACGTACAGATCCTGCCGTGATCATGATTGTGCGAAAACAGTTTGCAGATGGTATTGAACGTTGTCTGCTAGGTCGTCAAGTCGAATGGCCTGAAGGTGTGTACTCGACGTTAGCGGGTTTTGTTGATCCCGGTGAAACATTAGAAACGGCTGTTGCCCGTGAAGTACAAGAAGAGTCGGGTATTCACGTGACGAATGTGCAGTACTTAGCCTCACAGCCTTGGCCTTTTCCATCTTCTATCATGCTCGGTTTTATCGCCGATGCCAGCAGTGATGACATTCAGGTTGATAAACATGAAATCGATGACGCCCGTTGGTTTTCTCGCGCTGAATTACAAGCGTTTGGTGATTGGGGCGATGATGCTCCTGGTTTTAAAGTACCAAGAGTCGATTCAATTTCGCGTTATTTGATTGATCACTGGGTTAGTTTGGGTGATTGATTTTTTAGTAGTACAGTCAGTTGCGTCGTTATAAGACGGCATATACTTCGTTAAATACAGTCTTTTCCGTGTAATCACAGGCAGATAAATGAAAGAGTTTTTACAGCACAGAGCCTATCAGATCGTATTTTTTAATGCCTTGGCTACTAGCGGTAGCCTAACTAAGGCGGCAGAGATGCTCAAAGTTTCTGTTTCCCATGTGAGTAAACAACTGCATAGTTTGGAAGAAGATCTGGGTGTACAGCTGATTAATCGCAGCACCCGAACGCGAACTCTGACTGAAGAGGGTAAGCGTTATGCGGAATACTGCGCCCAAATAGTCTCTCTTATTCAGGAAGCTGATACTTTGGTTACTGATACCCGAGATGAAATTTCAGGTCATATTCGTCTGGCACTGTCGCGCTCTTTTGCCACTCTCCATATTATTCCTGCATTGGATAAGTTACAAAAAAAATACCCACTACTCACCATTGATGTAAGCCTGTTCGATCACAAGGTTGATATGCTAGCAGAGGACATTGATCTCTGGGTCACTACTTATGAAGATATCAACGAAGGTTATGTAGCGCAGCGAATTGCTGATACTCGCTTCCTGTTGCTCGCCTCTCCTGAATATTTGCAGGCTCATGGCACTCCGCAGCATCCCGATGAGCTGACCCAACACAATTGCGTGACTTACCACAGCAAGAGCCGCAGTTGTAATCATTGGTCTTTCACCAAAGGAGATGAAGAGTTCAGCATTAGTGTTTCGGGTAATTATCGAGTCAACTTGGCTGAGGCGGTTAGAGACGCGCTTACTGCAGGCAAAGGCATTGGCTATCTTGCTAGTTACTTGCTTACCGACGAACTGGAAACAGGTAAGCTGGTACAATTGTTACCGGACTGGCGCGCTAATCAAAAGATGCCAGCTTATGCCGTCTATCCACGCAATAAGCATTTACCCGCCAGAGTGAGAACTGCCATTCATTTTTTGAAAGACACCATAGGCCATCCGCCATACTGGGATAAAGCATTAGCTAAATGGGCCAGATTTTAAATCAGGGAATCATCTGATTGGTAATGTAAACGCAAGACGTTTTCTGTATGGAAAAGATGTTTCAACTAAAAGCCTATGGGACGACTACCTTAAATTATTTATGATAGCGCCACATTAAAGGCTTGACCAGCGAGTCGCAAATCCTCTTAACCCGCTGTACATACAAGCCCACTATTTTAGTAATTTAGGCGTTTATCTGTATTTGTGTTTCACGATAACAGCAGTAAGCGCCCTTTTGGAGAAATGATTAATGAGTAATCTAAAAGCAGCAGCCCTAAAAGCACTTAGCCTGATTGACCTGACTACACTGAATGATAACGATACAGACCAGATTGTGATCGCATTGTGCAACGACGCTAAAACAGCCGTTGGCAATACAGCTGCAATCTGTATTTACCCACGATTTATACCTATTGCTAAGAAGACATTAAGAGAGCAAGGTACACCGGAAATCAGAATTGCGACAGTGACTAACTTCCCACACGGTAACAGTGACATTGATATTGCTGTCGCTGAAACAAAAGCAGCTGTTGCTTATGGCGCTGACGAGGTTGATGTTGTTTTCCCTTACCGTACTCTTATTGCTGGTGATGAACAGCTTGGTTTTGAACTGGTTAAACGGTGTAAGGAAGCTTGTGGTCAGACATTACTTAAAGTGATTATCGAGACTGGCGAATTAAAAGAAGCGCATTTAATTAAACGTGCTAGCGAAATCTGCATCGAAGCAGGCGCTGATTTCATCAAGACGTCGACAGGTAAAGTACCGGTTAATGCGACCCCTGAAGCGGCTGAAATCATGCTTAAAGTAATAAGAGATAAGGGGGTTTCTCAGCGTGTAGGTTTCAAACCTGCTGGCGGCGTGCGTAGTGCTGAAGATGCTAAATTATACTTGGATATGGCTGCAGAAATTTTAGGTGAAGAGTGGATTGATGCCGATCATTATCGTTTTGGCGCGTCAAGTCTGTTAACCAGCTTACTGAATACTTTAGACGTGAGTAAAAAGGTTTCAGATCCAACTGCATACTAATTATCGGTGATGCTCCCGGTTTTAAAGTACCAAGAGTCGATTCAATTTCACGTTATTTGATTGATCAGGGGGTCAGTCTGGACGATTAATATTGGTATTCTTCATATGTAATTAGATTTACAGATAACTCGCTAGTTTCTTGACTCGCGAGTTATCGTTATGTGCTAAAGCACAATACACTCTTCTATGGCACGCCTACCCCTTTTGATGTCACCCAAACGCGGTACCATTGCTCAGTATTCATCTGTAGTGCTAACGCACCGACGGCTTCTGTTACACGTTCTATGTTCCCTGAACCGATAAGCGCCACTGGATTTGACGGGTGCTTTAATACCCATGCAAAAATTACCTGCTCTATTGAACTTGCTCCTAACTCTTCCGCAAGCTCTGTTAATGCTACTCGTAATCGTTTCGCTTGTTCAGTTTGCTCACTGAAGATATTACCCCCAGCTAAACACGACCATGCCATAGGGCGAACACGATATTGCTGTAGTTGATCACAGACACCATTTTCTAACACATCAAAATGCATTGGGTTAATTTCAATTTGATTGGTCACTAAGGGCATGTCTAAACGAGATTGCAATAGATCGAACTGTGATGCAGTGAAATTTGATACACCAAAGTGTTTTACTTTACCGCTTTGTTTTAAGTGTGTAAAAGCGTCGGCGACTTGATCTGCATCCATCAGGAAGTCGGGACGATGTACTAATAATGTATCTAACTGTTCCACACCTAAACGGCGTAATGAATTATCTGTTGATTCCAAAATAGCCTGTTTACTGCTGTCATAGTGAGAAACGCGTTTTTCTCCCGCTCCAGTAGCAATCCCGTTAATGCCAAACTTAGAGATAATTTCAATGTTATCTCGCATTGCAGGCTCAAGTTTTAATGCTTCACCAAATAAAGTTTCACAATTACCGCCGCCGTAAATTGCAGCATGATCAACGGTAGTGATACCCATTTCAACATGTGCTTTAAGAAAAGATAAACGTGCTTGTGCATCCATCTCCCAAGCTTCTAAACGCCAATAACCTTGAACTAATTTGGAAAATTTAGGCCCTTGTGGTGCCATTAATACTTTTTCAACATTATTCATCACAAACTCCAACTAGATATGTGTAGGGTTTGATTCTAGCAACAATAGTCATTGTGGAGTAAGTGCACAAAAATGAAATCATTGTTAGTTATACAGAACAATTAACATCTACTTTTTGTTATAACATAGAATGGTAACGTCTCTTATCTTAGGTTTGAATAATGCAGCAACATAAAAAAATTGAATGTTTAATGCTATTTGTTGAGATTGCTCAGCAACTGAGTTTTACCAAAGCAGCACAAAACTTATCGATATCGAAAGGGTATTTATCAGACCAGATAAAAAAACTCGAGGCTGAATTTAAATGTCCGTTATTGGTACGCACCACCCGTAGTGTGCGTTTGACGCCTGAGGGAGAAAAAATATTAGAACAGGGCAAGAAAATCAAAGCGACGATGTTGGATTTGGACCGCAATGTTCATCAGGAGCATAATGCCATATCTGGGACGTTAAGGATCACCGCTCCTATTCTATTTACAGAACGTTTTCTGCTTGATATTTGTCATGACTTTAAGCTGAGTTATCCAAGCATTAATTTTATTATCGATTCGAGTTATACCAATTACGACTTGAACCAAGATGACTTTGACTTGGCTTTTAGGGCAACACAACAACCACCGCAAAATATGGTGGCAAAAGAGTTATTTTCTTATCAGCATTGTTTATATGCGTCACCTGAGTATCTAGCCCAATACGGCACTCCGAAAAGTATCAAAGAACTATCCTCACATCATTGTTTATCAGCCGTTGAGCCCCCGCGTTGGCCGTTAAAATCGGCGGATGTGGACATTACAGGTTGGTTAACGATTAATGACCATCATTTACTGAAGCAGCAGGCGCTAGCAGGCCGAGGTATAATCCGAGTCGCTAATTATTATGTGGATCGAGAGTTAACAGAGGGGCGTTTACAGAAAGTATTAGAAAATGAATATATTCCTGGCATGAGCATTTATCTGCTACATCCACAGCTGATTTATCCATCGGCCAAATTAAAGGCTTTTATCGCATTTGTTCAGGAAAGGTTGTCAAACCAATAGCTATTCACGCCTATAAATGTTCTCTAATTGCTATTTTAAATGAAGGTTGTTAACGGAAAATAAAGTGGCGTATCTTGGTTTCTGCCGTTGAATTTATGTTTGTCAGAAAATAATCTTGTTTTCTCTTGCCCTAAATTAAAATATGCATAGAATTCACTACCACTGAGTTTGTCCTCATTCTGTTGAATTACTATTTGGAAGCGTTACACAAGATATGATCGAGATTGAATATGCTATTGGTGAAATAAAAACGTCGATGTATGTCGAAGATGAACACGCTTTTTTCCTTATCACTAAGGAATGGATACAGGCTAGGGTACTTAATGTGGATGACAAAATTGCCGCCTGCGATGGTACTACGGCAGATATTTTATCCATTAATAGAATCGACGATCCGCAATATCGTCCAGATTTAAAACTCAGTCACAATCATCACTACTTTGTCACTAAAGGCAATGTATCGGCGAATGATAAAATCAGTGCTAACGCGCCTACTGATCCACTTGAAGCCATAGTATTTGCTAGCAAACAGACCATCTAAGCTACCTGATGGCTCACCAACTGGTGATCACGCGGGCCCTTGGGCAGCGGCGAGATATTTTAACCGTGATACTAACGAGGACGTTATCGGTTGGGGTCGTGCAAATGATGATATGTGTGCTGAAGATGCCGCGATAAGTGATTTGAGACATAAGTTTGGTGATGCTACTGAGTTACATCGAGGCAATGTGAAAATTTCACATGCCTATATAAGAAAGTATACGAGAAAAGGGCGCTTCGTGAATAAAATGAGCCCTTGTACTCACTGTCGAGATAATTATGGCCACGCGCTAAATGACGTCACTATGGGAACAAGTGATGTTGTTAAAAAGGGGCGAGGGTATTTGGTTCCGGTAGGCGAATAACCACCAATCATACATTCAGCATAGAGCTCTGATGTTTGACTCGCATATTGGCATTAAAGATTTGAAAGTTGTCACGGCCACAATCTTTTGCTTGGTAGAGGGCGAGATCTGCATATTTCAGTAACGATTTAGGTTCGCGACTATGTAATGGCGCAATGCTAACCCCGATACTGCAGGTGATGTGAAAGTTGTATTTTTCTATGTTTATACCACGACGAAGCGATAGCAGGATTTTTTGAGCGATCAGTTTAATGTCTTTTGGTGCTGAAACGTCCTGCAGTAAGATCGTGAATTCGTCACCGCCAGGGCGAGAAACAGTGTCTTCCGAACGTACACAATCTGTGAGTCTATGTGCCACCTCTTTTAACAGTTCGTCACCGATATCATGGCCATAGGTATCATTGATGGTTTTAAAGTGATCCAAGTCAAGCATGATAACCCCGATACCAGCGTCTTTCTGGTGGTGTAACATCTCAGTTGATTGGTTCAGTCTGTCATATAACAAACGTCGGTTAGCTAAGCCTGTTAATGGATCGTAAAGCGCAATTTTCTCAATTTTAATTTGTTGATCTTTTTTTGTGGTGATGTCTTCACTGACACTAATAAAATGGCTTATCTCACCGTTATCATCCATGACTGGAGAAATAGACATGAGTGACCAATAATACGCACCGTTTTTAGTCCGATTGAACGTTTCACCATGCCAATTGTTACCTGCGAGTATGGTGCTCCATAATTCTTGGTGGCATGCGGGTGACGTTTCCTTGGTACTAATAATACTGGGCGTTTGACCTATTGCCTCTGCTTCACTGTATCCCGTTACCTCACAAAACCTGGGATTAATGTACTCAATAATGCCATTTTTGTCTGTGATCATGATGGAACTCGCACTGTGTTCGACTGCTCTTGATAGTTTTTGAAGTTGTATTTCAGTCTCTTTATGGGCGGTAATGTTAGTCATAAAAGCAAAAAATCCAGAACCATCATCCATGGCCGTTGACGTTAAGCGTATGTTTAGCGGCTGGCCATTTTTATGTAGAATAATCAAATCTTCGTGCCGGTGTAATTGAATGTTGGAGCGGTCAAATTGTTGTGCAAAAGTATGTTTGAATTCAGGTGCGATATAATGAATTGCAGGGTTAGCCTTTAATTCAGCGAGTTCATATCCCGTTAGTAGGCACAGCGCATGATTGGCAAAAGTGATATTGAAGTTGTTGTCGATGATTAAAAAACCTTCCGAAGTCGTCTCAATAACGGTTCGAAATTGTTGTTCACTCTTGACTAAGGCTGTCTCGGCTTCGCGCTGATGTGTAATATCATGGACAATAGAATAGAATACAGTGTGGTCAGCTGGTTGCAGGAAACCGGAATAAACGCATACATCACGAGTCTCACCGCTATGGGTTATGATCCTATAACTTTGTTGGAACGATTCAGTATTAGTGGTTAAGAACGCATTAATTTCGGCCGTAATATTTTCAATATCTTCAGGATGTACAATGTCTACAAGCAAGCGTGTTTTAGACCGGAATTCTTCTGCTTCATAGCCAAACTGATTGATATTTTGAGTGACAGATAGTACCGGCCAGTTAGGTTCAAAGCGCCAGGTAAAACATATAGCCGGAGCATGTGAAAATAATCCTTTATCTGATGATCCCATCAGTTAGTTTCTCTTAAAAATAACATCTTTCGTCCATAATGGTAGCCATGATACAACTTGTATCTATTTCGCATTTTAACATTCACAAATAATAACTAAATTGATTAATGTCAACCAGTTACATTTAAATTTACGAAAATAAATACCTGTATCAGCGAGACAAATCGTGTTTGGAATAGAGCGCTGGTTATATCGTGAATACAGTAGATAATAAAGAAATAAATATTTTTATAAAATAATATATTGTTTAAACATGTCTTATTTATCTTGCGCTTAACTTATTTCAGTTAGTTTATTCTAGGTTTTTATGACCATTCGCTTACAAAACTTTACAGTACTCACCCTCATTTCTCTAGATAATGGCGCCATAAAGCAAAGGTAGAATCTATCTATATCAGCTTTCAACTTTGCAGGGTTTATCTTATTTTTCGCAATAAGTTTAAATTAAAGCTACAACTAAATTGGAAACTTACTATGAAAAAAATAACGCTATTGATACTCACTATGATATTAGGATTGCAAGGCTGCAACAGTTCATCTGACGGTTCAAACAAAAAGAATCCGCCTGTTGTGCCAACGAAGCCAACGACTCCACCTGTTGTTCATATGATAGAACCAAGTGATGTGGCTGACTATATTGACGACTTTAAGTCAAAGCAGCGACGCTTAGAATTGGTTTTTAATAGTGTGACATCAAAGATAACCTATGTTGAAAAGACTAAAGACTCTATCATATTGAAATATGACCAAGGTCTAGCGGTTTTGGGATATGATTCTGACAAAGACAAACTATTACCTTCAATCACACTACTTGAAGGTGATACGTCGGATTTAGCTAACTTTAAAGTTACGCGTACTTTAAGTACTTTTGATATTGATATAGATGCGAGCAGCACCCTTACTATTTATAGTGGTATTGTTCAAGATGTCATAACTAAAGGTTTATACTCACTTAGTATACAAATTAACGAGTCAATACTCGAAGCAGGTGATAGCAAACTCGTTATTAACGGAAGCAAGGCGACATTATCGGGGACGTTAGGAGCATCAACATACATTCAGATACAAAAGATGA
>Ga0105356_10007081_pt1 | contig 10369 bp, 4 predicted proteins | sample GOMGulsemesocosm_3_FD_83502 | JGI IMG/M metagenome (GOLD analysis project Ga0105356, IMG submission 83502) | Methane-oxidizing microbial communities from mesocosms in the Gulf of Mexico - GOM9D Gulf of Mexico | ecosystem: Environmental > Aquatic > Marine > Cold seeps | place: Gulf of Mexico...
ATACCGAAAAACAATTATAAAAAAAGACGAACCATTACAGGTTCGTCTTTATATGTTTCACAGACTTAATTAATTTTTCAAATTTAATTAAACTTTCACAAGTTTAATTAATGGATGACAACTGGGTACATGAAATTAAGTTGGTTAACTACACATCGCGCACAGTAAGTGTTTAACAAAAAATCCCGTATTTAAGTTGGTTAATTTAATTACAATTTGTAATACGACATCATCCTATATATTAATTAAGTTGGTTAACAGCAGTTAATTACAACAACCATTCAAATCAGCCTTTCATTAATAGAAGATGGTTAATATTTCCATTTATGATGCATTAATGAATGGAGTGAATTTTAATAGGAGTTGTTTACCTCCTAACTTATATCAACAAAGAAACTTACAATCGCTTGATATTAAATATCAACAACTCCTTTCAAACGACTTTTAACTATTTTACGAGACATACCACAATATGGCTTATCATCAGTTAAGAAAGTTCGAATAAATTTGGTTACATATATAGCAAAATCTTCCAGCATAATTCTATGTTTAATTGACGACTCTTCGTCTGCATATTTAAGTAATCTTCTTAACATAAAAACATAATTATCAATCAAAATAATAATTTGTTTACGAGCAAAAACCAAACCGACTCTATTTAAACCATATGTTTGAATACTCGATTGGGCCCTTTTCTTTTCTATGTCAGATGTAACGTTACTTGATAAAATGATGACACCTTCGTCGGTATAATCAAAATATCTTTCAACAGCGTCAAACCTAGGGTTAAGTAACAATGCATGTTCGCCAACAATAGAATTACTCACATTCAAATTAGATGCTTTAATTCTTGTATTTAATTTGAGGATACGCTTATTTTCATCTACGCGTTCACACTGCTCACCTTTTCCTGTTTTACCTTTCTTTGTTAACCCACTAGGAAGAATAAAACCAACTTTTCGTACTCTATTGCAATCAATACAAGAAGGAAGTAAGTTTTCCCAACATGCTGCTAACCAATAATAACCTTCATGTACTGCTGTTCCTCCTACCTTTACTCTACCTTTCGGTCTAAAATGTTCTATATCAACAGGCTGGGTTACTGAATAGTTTGTTTCACAATATGCACATTTACCAAGGAATAGTTTCTCTAATGAATATTTAACTTCAACATTCTTATATACTTTAAAAGTAACTTTTGAGTCCCCTTTCTTTCGCTGTTCTAAAACATTTTTAAGCTCTTTAGTTGCTAAACTAGTTTTAACATCAAAGTCTAAGCAACTTGGCCTTTCAATTATTGAGCAATCAATTTTCCTCATCGCTCCAACTCTTTAGTAAGAATTTCTTTTATCCCCTTTGCAAGTCTTTCACTTACTGGGATATCATCTTTCGAATTCTCTTTTTCAAGCGCAATAACCATATCCACAGCTTCATAAATCAATTTATCCCGTCTCGTATAACCTAAAATACCGTTCTTTCCGTCTATTTCGTGAATTTGAACTCTCATGTTAGCTAGTGCTTCTTCCTGTTTTTCGGAAAGTTCTGCATAGTGACTTTTTGCTAGTAAGTCATAATAGCTTTCAAATAATTTATGTATCTCTGGCTCCATTGTTGAATTAAGCCCAAAGTGTGGAGAGGTCAAAATTTGCTCAACTTTCAAGCCGGATAACGATGGAAGATTTTGTACTTTAAAAACTTTGTGACGCTTTGTCTTTTTTAAAACAACTACTTCATTATCACAAACCCCTCTTAGGCAAAGTGGTTCATGTGTTGTACAAATAAATTGAACTTTTGGAAATGTTTTCTTTAAAGCACTTACAACTTTCATACGCCACGATGGATGTAAATGCGTCCCTAGCTCGTCTATTAATACGATTCCAACCAAATCCTCTGGACGTTGAAAGTTAAGCCTTTTTATAGTATTGAACATATCCGCTGCAAGCGCGATTACAGATGAATATCCATCACTTAAGTTATCAAACGGAACACTCTTACCATTTATATTTAAATATAAATTTCCCTTATCACGCTGTACTAATAAATTTTTATTTAAAGATAATAAGTCCTTTAAAGCAATGGAGAAATAATTAAACTGTTCTTCATCAAGATCCAGTAAAACAGATTTTGGGTGAGATAAAGGCTCAAAAGAATCGAATAGGTTTTTATAAGAATAATGGTGATCAGATTTACTATCTTGATGTTTTTGATTGGATAATAATCTTACCGAGCCATAACAGAGTAAAACTCCGTGCATGCCAGAGTGTATTTCTTTAACTTCCTCTTCTTCACTCCATTCTATTTTTAAAGGAGGATAATTATTATAAAATTCAATTTTAACGGAAGCTTTTTTTGCACCTAACCTGACAATGTCCTTAAAGCTTTCATCCTTGATTTTATCTCCAAGTAACGCAAAAGAAATAGCTTTAAGAATACTACTTTTCCCAATGCCATTTTCTCCTAATATCATAGACCATGACGGTTTATCTAGATCATTGAATGGCAATGAAAGAGAAGTAATTGGTCCTATATTTTTAAGTTCAACTTTCTTGATATATATTGGTTTTAACAAGTACTCATCAAAATCAGCTTTATTGTTTAAATTAACTTGAGTGTGAATATTTTTAGTTTCAATTTCCCCAGTGTAAATATCTATTACTTTAGAAGTACTCAACTTTTTCACTTTACATATATCATCAAACCATGGCTCAATTATTCTTTCATTGTCATAGTTAGATATTTCGCCTATAGCCTGCCTCCGAGCTTCCGTATATTCTTTGCTGGTATCAAATGCTTTAATAAATGTTTCATAATCAATTTCTCCAACAGTATACTCATCCCATACTTTAGACGCTTCAAGATAAGCTTCTATTCTCCTAAAAGGTAGCTCCCCTCCATTCAGACCTAAAACTTGTATAGTTACCTCACCCTTTTTATCAAGAGGGTAATAATAACCATCTTTTGCGAATCGAATATGTTTAGCTGTGATCTCTGTTGTATCACATGGATCTAAAATTAATGTTTTTTCCTTTTTTAACTCTGCTCCTGTAGCAAACAGTTCACATCGTTCATTAGAAACAGGGAACTTATCTGCTTTAATTCTGTTACAGGAGGGACAAGACAAATATAAATTATCCCAATCATAGCTCAACCAAGCATAGTGATATGGTAAAAAGCCTACACGAGTACCTAGGGCACCATTTTTCGGTCTAAAATGCTCAATGTCCATCGAACTACGAGGGTTAAATGATTCGCAATAACAACACTTCCCTGCAAACATGTCATATAAATGATCAATTAACTTAAGTATCTTACCTCTATTAAAATTGGCTGAGAATCTCTGCTGTTTAGTCTTTAAATGGCCATTAATTGCATTTGTTATTTTATTTGTTTCAGAATCAAATACCTTAATTATCTTTTTATCTAAATTAAGCAATTCTGTTCTTCTAACTTTTCTCATTTCTTTTAACCAAGGCATCTTGTGCCATTAAATTTCAAAGTAAAATTTCAGTTAAAGCAGCATCCGTCATTAATACAATTTAGGACTACATAAACTTTTAGCACGATTCAAAACTATGCAACAATTTCTTCCTGTTGAGATGCCTCAATTGCCAGCGACTCTCTATATTCTGCTGCTTCAGCTTTCATTGTCCAATGAACCTCAGTTACATTTTGCTTTTCGACCATTTGTTTAATTTCAGCCAAAGACGTTCTGAAAAACTCTTTTCTGGGATTTACTTTATTCACTGACTCTCTATTGAAACGACGATGAAGATCTTTCTCTAGTGCTGGTGCGTCTTCACTATATAACATAGCGTGAACATCAAAAGAAAAAGGAACCGATGCATCACCAAGCTCTTTTACTCTATCTAAAGGCTCCAATCGCCTTGTCATACCTATTTTAAATACGTTCTCACCAAAGCTACCAATATTACTGATAACATACACATGACCTCGCCTGGTTTGCTGAGCCATAGATAATACTCTTTGACCTCTTTCCTCAGCCTCCACTAGTTTATCTTCTAAATCAGCAAGTTGAGCCTCAAATTCTTTACGTTGCTCTTCATTTGCATTAGCTAGTTCCGCTCTTGCTTTTTCCAGAGCTTTTTGAAGTATACGCTCTTCTTTTTCAGCTTCTTTAATCGCCTTTTCCATTTCCCTACGCGCTTTTTCTTCTTCACGGATCTGCTGTTTAATCTCTCTCTGCTCAGCTAACTCAATTTGGCGTAATTCATGTGTCGATACTGCCCATTTTAATTCATCTTGACGAGCATCCAAGAATAATTGGTTTATTCGAGCACTTCTAAATGGTGCCCCATTATGGTTAACCAAAGCATATGCATCGATAATTTCTTGTTTAATTTTTCCATAATTATCATGTTTCACTTTAGCTAAAGCAGAGTCCACCTTTCCATTGAAGGCATCTACTGCAAAATGTATAGCATAAGTTTTCCTGTGCGCCTCCACATAGTCACAATCTCCAGCGTGACCTTGTTTAACCATATCTTTTACACGCTTACGTGCCTGTTTTAGCTGTTCACCCGCATCTTTAAAACTAAACTCTTCAGCTAAGTCATCTAGTACAGAATGATTGGGAATTATGTAGTCGTCCTTATACCCTTCAATTGTATTTTTCATTGCCTTAATAGCTGCATGATAGGAATCTGCTTTCTCCTTGGCAGCGTAAGCATCGCCTGCAATTTCTTGTGCTTTCTCCTTCGCTAAATCAATTACTCTACCAGCTTCTTCATGGGCTTCATTAGTCAAAGAGATTACTTTTTCTTTCGCATATTTTAATTTTTGATTAGCTTTAGCATTTAATTCTTTGGTTTCCACTTTTATATTGATTACTTCACGGTTTGCATCATTTATCAACGCTTCCGCTTTAGATTGTAATTGTTGCGTATGCTCTTCCATGTCAATGATTGGGCTATATTTATCATTTAACTCTTTTATATCTTTCATAACCTGTTCAAGGTCTCCCTTACTTTCCTTAAGTTCTGCTTCAAGCTTTTTACGTTTACGCTTAGAAAACCAAGCAAAAATTAAAGGAGTAAAAAAAATTATGAGAGTAATCGCTACCGCGATATTATTTGCTGAACCATCTTGTTCCATCAAAATATCCTTGTTCTATATATTCGAATTTTAAAGCCAAGACTGAAATCCAATCAGGCTTTATGTTTTTGTTAATTAATGATATTAAGTCACTTTTTTGATTAATTCTCAATATATAATTTAGCTATTTTCTCTAATAGCGAACTTTTACTAACTTCATTAAGTTTTAAGATATCTTCTGTAAATGAACTTAAAAATAATTTAGTTACTGGTTGCTCCAATGCCTTTAATAACGTCCCTTTCTCATCGAATGTCAGGATGTTGCTGATCCTATTTTGTTTGGCTATTTCTTGGTTTGGCCTTTGCTTTGGAGCAACGAAGTACAGTAAGTCAGGTCCTCGTTCTTGTAAATAAATGTGATGATATTGCTTACGTTCTTTAGGTAGTAAGTAATAAGGTAATACTGAAATGTCAGTAGCACTTTTTCGGTTTACTGTTAATTCTTCACTTTCAGCCACTGAAATATTATCAACTTCCATATTGCCAATTATCTGAGGTACACGATCTGAGCTATAAGATGTAAGTAAGGTCTTATGTCGCTTATCAAATATATAGAAGCTGTCATTAAACACTTTCCTCTTACCAAGGAAAGGGCATTCGAGCCGCAGTCTCAACTCTGAGTTAATTATTTTACTAGATATAATACTTAAACTGCTTTCTTTAATTTTTACATCAACAACAGAAGCAAAGAAGTTCATTTTCTTACCAAATAAACTCCTAACATAGAGGAGAGTAAACTCACCTTCTGGCAGCGTTATACCTTGAAACTCGCCATGCTGAAAGACTCTTTCTTTCAACCATAATTCAGATTTAATACGATTCAGTTTGTGGGGTGAAATTGAGAAACTTTCCCCTGTTTTTCTATCCAATGACTCTCTTTCGCCATCAAATACATTCAGACCTTGAACAACGTGAGGTCCTTGCTTTTCAAAGCGTGCTATCTTCAAACGGGTGTAGTAATCTAGAGCTTCTCTTTTATCTGGCGATATTTTTCTAAAGGCATCCCAGAATGTATTCATTTCTGTAGATATACCAACTGCTGAAATACTATTACCACCTTTAGTTTCACTAGCATTAAGGACTAAGTAGCTTTTTTGAATATCCAACTCGTTCAGCATTGGCCTATGTGACTTAACAATAGCGTTATTATCTTTGAACTCAGAGACTATCTGACTTAATACGCGGTCTTTCTTTCCATTTTCAAATTCAGCTCCAATATTATCAATTACAACTACATCGTTAGAAAGTTGTTTACCTGAATCAATAAATGAATCCAAAACGTGCGTTGCCCTAAACTCTCTTGCATCATAAGAAATATCAAGTCTTGCTAACACCCCTTCAATAGTGTCTGCAATAAGGTTTTGCGCATAATTAATGCAATCAGAATAACCTACACCGAAAGACATAAACTTTCGTTTTGAATACTTTGTAGCACTTACTTCAGATGTAGCCCTATAAGAGTGGTCTTTGTTCTTAAAAAGAACTTGAGTATCATCAACAACGCCTCTAACACCTTCAATTCGTTGTGTTCGGAATATTTTTTTGACTAATTTAAATACCAATTCATTAGTCTCAGAAACGAAAAGCTCTGGTTTTAAAGCTTCCAAATAAGCTCTGCCATCCTTTTTCTCCTTACCTGAAGCTTTAACACTTATATATAGTTCTGAATTAAAGAAGCTTGGCGAAAACTCAAACTTATCTTTGGCTTGCTCTATGAATTCTGACTTTAGTAGAAGGCCAAACAATCCTGTAATTAACTGCTTTTTACTGTAATCATTTAACTCTTGGGTTTGCTCAATTAATTCTCGCTTTGAGACTGGTGTCGTAGATAAATAAAAGAAATAAACCATTACTGCACCATCTTTGAAAAATTTTGCAGTTTGATATTGAACATTTACAGTTTCAGGTAAGGATAAATCTTCACGAATTACAGCTTTAATTTCACGGTGAATGCGTTGTTCAAACAGAGAGTTTGATTCATCATTTTTAATAAATTTTTTATATCTATAAGTAACATATGAACTATTATGTATTGGCTCCAATAATTTACTTATCAGCTCATCAATATTATCCACTAGATCAAACACATTAGTTCTAGCGTTAGGCACATTTTCGGCCTCAAAAATATCATTTTTAATCATTATTTCGTTCCTTGAAGTAGACTCAACATTAAAGGGTTTAATACAATTTTTTGCTTGAGGCGACTTCCTGAATAATATTCCGTAAGTTCGCCTTGAGCATTTCTTCTTTGGTTAGGAGCATAACCTGAATTTTCTTTAAATAAGTTGAGATAAAACAAGCGACTTCGCTTATCTTCTTCTTGCTCATGATTTAAAGCATTGTTTTCTAACCTACCGTTTAAGTAAACATAATCTATTCGTTCGTAGTTCACGTCAGCATAATCACTAATGGTCTTAATTTTTGATATAGCTTTCTGATGTGTTTGCAGTGAAAGAGAGGTCTTATCTAGTATTGAAGACCAGTTTTTAACATCAACACAAACTAGAGAAGTACCAACTTCAATATAAAAATCAAAAAGTTCATACGCTCTGCTACCTATTCTTTTAATAACCTTATCATTCGATAGTGGACTTATATCCAACTTACTTAACATCAAGCTGAAAACAAATTCTCCCATATTTCCCTTTAGAAGCGCTAGAAACTTAGGGTGTGGAACTTGTGATTTAAATACACTACTAGTCACTTCAGCACTTTCTCGAATTAATGTGGTAACTAAGTTTTCCTGCTTAAACTCCATCTTACGAGAATAATCAAGTGATACCTGATTTTCTGGACGATACAAACTATCTCCATGCATGATGTCAGTTAATATTTCTGGCGTTTGATCATTTCGGCAAAGGGTTAAATTTTCTCGCGCTCCAGTTATATCAATATATAAATGATCAAGTGCCAAACTCACAAAGCTATCGTCTTTAGCTATAGTGGTGTTCCTGAGTTCAGCAATATAACCAGCGGGATCTTGGATAGAGCTAACAGATCTTAATTTTTCATTAAATTCAATAGCATCAGAGTTGCCTTGTCTAGCCGAACCAAGTATTTCTGGTATGGTAATATCAAAGAACTCCTGAAGAATTTCTCCGGAATGACGAATCTCTTCCTCAAATTGCAATCTACTTTCATCGCTTGAGAATCCTCGCTCGACACTTCGTTTTTTGCACTCTGATTTGAAACGATAATTAAGTAACGACATACTCTCAAACAGAACCGTATTATTTGTATCACGAGCGAGCCTAGAAAATTGTACTGCTGCCAAGTCTGCAATATCAGATGATAAATAGATCTCACTTGTCATATTGGCATCTTTTCTTTCTACTCTGCCAATTGCTTGCATCAATACTTTAAGCAACTCAAGTTCATGTTCATAATTTAAGAATCGGTAATCTTCGCCATGTACCAAGTTTATTTCAAAGTCTTTAAGTTTTTTTGCTTCCCTTGAGTCTGATATTCTTTTCATAATAGATAAACAGTTTGCTAAGGAATATAGTGATTTATCACCTGTAGCACTGTCTTTAATTATTTGACTCCAAAACGGAGAATTAATAAGTACTAATCGCTCAAAGTCCACCTCAAAAAACTCTCTATTATTAACTACTTCATTGGGATAACGAGCAAAATAATTTAGCCCTGTTCCCGCGCTTCTATAGGTGGAAATAAATGCTAATTTAACATCATTGCTATTTACCTTAACAAAGTCTCTTACATCTTCTTCTTTATTAAGAGCCGCATTAAACAAAATCGTTTTTATACTTGGTCGGTTAGAAAAAGGAGCCACTTGGAAAACTCGCCCTTGTTTTTCAATAACTCTAAATCCAGGGGGAGACATTACCTGCTTAGATTGAACTGCGGATGCATAATTTCTAAGTGCATTCATAAAGCCACCAGATAAAGCTAGAGTCAGCGTGTGCTTTTTATCAAAAGAGCACAAGAGCCATGCTGATAACTGTCTTTTAAATTCCAGTCGTTTATATTTATCATCTAGTTTAAAAGCAAAGTCTTTTAGTCTGCTGTACCAGCTATTAAAAACTTCTTTGAAATCATTCTGGTTCTCAATATTACTAATTTTTTCAGCGTTTTCATCAAACACATTGAAATTTACTTTCCTTAATTCAGCTCGACTTTCTCTCAACCCAACGAGTATTTTACTATCCTCTTGCTGCCTTTTTACTATATTAATTCCAAGATTAGCATTAGGCTGATTGCAGAATTTATTCAAGAATGGCTGATTATACTGTCCAGTTATATTTCCATTAATCCCACTAGTCGCACTAAGAGCAATAACGCTATTTTTTGTGTTATACAACATTCTAAGTAGCGACACTTCTGGCTGCTCTTTTATCAAGTTCAATGTAAAATTAACGTACGTTAGCTTTTGTAAAGATGGGTCTTTAAACTCTAAATCTTTTTGGGGAACCACCGAGAAAACAGTTTTTGGTTGAAAATAAGTATAGAAATGATCAATTAGCAAATCATCTTCATTATCACTTCGAACAAACATTGCATTTACTTCTGATACTACCGTTCTTGCTTTCTTCATGAACTTATACAAAGGGTAGTTTTGGCTACTATCGCCACCTTGTTTTAGAGATTTCAAGAACTCTGAAGAGCCTTTAATTTGTGATGCTGAGGCCAATACCGCCATGGTCATTTGAAACACATCATGAAGGGAAAGAGTTGAATCATCTTCATTCGTTGTATAATAAAGCTGGCATGTCCCAGAACCATGAGCCAACCTTATTCTTACTCGTTTTAAGCCTTCCTCATTAAAGTACCTTTTAGGAGTAAAACAAAATGCATTTCGAGTTAAGTTAATTATTTGCTCAGCATCACCGTGTCTAATCTGGATAAAATCAATATTACTAATAAATGTATTTAAAATACTTTCAATATTATGTTCATTTGATAACTCACATCTCTGTTTTAAGTTATGTTTAACATCATCAATAAATTTTTTCTTTTCTTCATAAAATGGCGTAAATTCAATTTCTTCTTCTTTGGTTTCATTAACCTGAGCATACACACGGTGAACGCCAGCAAAGACATGTGCTAATTGAATTTCAGGAGTTATCAGTGATGCAGTAGCTGACTCAGAAAACAATTTGTGGGCCTCATGAACTTCATCAATAACCACCGTAAAATTGATATTATTTTCTTCAAAAAAATTCGATTCATCTTTTGGAAAAAAATGTTCTTTTAGAAAAGTAACTTGCTCTTCATGAGGCTTACCTGAATAACTACC
>Ga0105356_10007083_pt1 | contig 10367 bp, 6 predicted proteins | sample GOMGulsemesocosm_3_FD_83502 | JGI IMG/M metagenome (GOLD analysis project Ga0105356, IMG submission 83502) | Methane-oxidizing microbial communities from mesocosms in the Gulf of Mexico - GOM9D Gulf of Mexico | ecosystem: Environmental > Aquatic > Marine > Cold seeps | place: Gulf of Mexico...
AGTGAGCAATAGTCCTAATGACTTAGGCTTTGATTACGCTTACGGGCATAGTGGTTCTTTAGATATGGCGCCTTATGTCTATGTGGAAAATGGAATGCCAACCTCTATTCCGGATACCGTTACCGTAGATAAGGGTAAATATACCTGGTGGCGGGAAGGGCCGACAGGTTCTGATTTTGTTCACGATGATGTTACGCCTAATTTTTTTAGAAAATCTTTTAATTTTATAAAGGAAAGTGCTGAGAAGGAAAAACCGTTTTTCTTGTATTTGGCCTTGCCCTCACCACACACCCCAATATTACCTACGGAAGAATGGTTGGATAAAAGTGATCTTAATCCATATGCTGATTTTGTGATGCAAATAGATGCTTTTATGGGCGAGTTAGCAGCAACGATTAGAGCCGCTGGGATTGAGGAAAATACTATTGTGATTTTTACCAGTGATAATGGTTGCTCTCCTCAGGCAAATTTTAAGCTACTGAAAGAAAAGGGGCATGATCCAAGTGCCGTTTATAGAGGTCATAAAGCAGATATTTTTGAGGGCGGACACAGAGTGCCATTTATAGTTAAATGGCCCGCTAAAGTAAAACTGGGCACCGTTTCTGATGAAACCATTTGTACCACAGATTTATTAGCTACTTGCTCAGAAATTATAAATGATAAACTTCAAGATACTGCTGGTGAAGATAGTTTTTCACTAGTCCCTCTTTTGTTAGAAAAGGAAAACTTTAAGCGTAAATCTACAATTCATAGTTCTATTAATGGAAGTTTTGCTATTCGCAAAGGAGATTATAAATTGATAGTCGCTCCCGGTTCTGGAGGATGGAGTTTTCCAAAACCAAATTCAGAAGCTGCAAAATTATTGCCTAAAATGCAGCTTTATAATTTAGCTTTAGATAAAGGTGAAGTGAATAATATTTATGAAAGTAATATAGAGAAAGCATTGGAATTAAAAGCCTTGCTAGCAAAACAAATCTTGGATGGGAGAAGTACGGAAGGGACGAATCAGTTAAATGATTCAAATGGCAACTGGAAACAAATAGAATGGATAACAAAAACAGAAAAATAAATAAAACGAGTCACCTTTGGTATTGAGGGTTAGGCTTATATTAGTATAGATTAAAAAGAAATAATAAAATATAAAGGATATGAAATTAATACGATTTGGAATAGCAGGAGCGGAAAAGCCAGGAGTACAATTGGAAAATGGATCGCGGATAGATGTCAGTGGTTTTGGAGAAGATTATACAGAAGCATTTTTTGGTGGAGATGGTATTGAACGCCTTAGGTCTTGGTTAAAAACGAATTTGGAAAGTTGTGAAGTAATATCAAATGAACTGAGATTGGCTGCGCCATTATGCCGACCATCTAAAATTGTTTGTGTTGGGTTAAATTACGCAAAACATGCTGCTGAAAGTGGGATGGCTTTGCCTTCCGAACCCGTATTGTTTTTTAAAGCAACCTCTGCCATCGTTGGGCCAAATGACGATTTAATTATTCCTAAAAACAGTAAAAAAACGGATTGGGAAGTCGAATTAGCTATCGTCATAGGAAAGAAAGCATCTTATGTGTCTGAAGAAAATGCTCTGGATCATGTTGCCGGATATGTACTGCATAATGATTATAGCGAACGCGCATTTCAATTGGAAAAAGAAGGCCAATGGGTAAAGGGAAAGAGCTGCGATACTTTTGCGCCACTAGGGCCTTTTATCGCTACTGCTGATGAAATAGAGAATCCAAATAACTTGAACTTGTGGTTAAGCTTAAATGGCAAAGAAATGCAAAATAGTAATACTGATGATTTTGTGTTTAATACACAGGAAGTTGTGAGCTATATCAGTCAGTATATGACCTTATTACCAGGAGATATAATCTCTACAGGAACACCATTTGGAGTGGGGCTGGGATTAAACCCTCCAACATACCTAAAACCTGGAGATGTAGTAGAATTGGGTATTGAAGGATTGGGGTCTTCAAAACAAAATGTAAGAGCTTTTGAATAATATGGAAGTATAAAGGAATGAGAATAGATGCACATCAACATTTTTGGATTTTCGATCCGGTTAGAGATAGCTGGATTGATGAGACTATGAAAGTCATTAAAAAAGATTTTCTTCCAGAAAAGTTAGCTCCTATTTTAAAACGGAATAATTTTGATGGTTGTGTTGCAGTACAAGCTGACCAATCGGAAATAGAAACTCAATTCCTATTGGATTTAGCAAAGAAGAATACATTTATAAAAGCTGTTGTGGGCTGGGTTGATCTTTGTGCTGATAATGTGGAGGACCGCTTAGCGCATTTTTCAGAAAACAAAAAGTTTAAGGGGCTGCGACATATTGTACAAGCTGAGGCTGATGATTTTATGCTGAGAGCCGATTTTCAAAATGGTATTTCTAAACTTCAAGCCTATGGATTAACCTATGATGTATTGGTTTTTCCAAAACAACTTCCGGCAGCTATTGCCTTGGTGAAAAAATTCCCAAACCAACAATTTGTAGTAGATCATATGGCTAAACCTCCAATAAAAAAAGGAGAAATTAAAGCTTGGAAGAATAATATTGAAGTCTTAGCGGAATGCCCAAATGTAGTTTGTAAACTCTCAGGAATGCTCACGGAAGCCAATTTAAAGGAATGGAAATTTAGCGATTTCACAGCCTATATGGATGTGGTTTTTACAGCCTTTGGTATAGAGAGAATTTTATATGGCTCCGATTGGCCTGTCTGTTTGTTGGCAGCGACATATACAGAACAATTGGAAGTCGTAGAAGAGTATATTTCTAAATTTTCAATAGAGGATAAGGCAAAGATTATGGGTCGGAATGCTGTTCGGTTTTATAATTTGGACCCCTTGGATAATAATTAACAACTCAAATATTATGAATAAAAACTATTTAAAACTTCTCATCATTCTCTGTTCTGTATTTCATATCAGTTGTGATGCCAAAAAAGAAGAGCTTCCTAGAAACCAAAAGGAGATCATAACAGTTATAGAAGCACAATACGATTTGTTATTTGATGCGATTCAAATCAATAAAGACACAAAAAAGTATTTACCCAGAAATAATAGAAATGGGAAGATTGGATATATTTCATCCTATGATTGGACCAGTGGATTTTACCCTGGGTCACTATGGAATATATATAAATTAACAAATAATGACCGCTGGAAAAACAGAGCTATAGAGTATACTGAGCGTATGGATTCGGTAAAATATTTTACAGGAAATCACGATATCGGTTTTATGATAGAGGGTAGTTTTGGGAATGCAATAAAGGCGATGAATACTGCAAAATATGATTCGGTAATCGTACAATCGGCAAAAACTTTGGCAAAGCGGTTTAGACCTAAGGCAGGTATAATCCAATCCTGGAACTCGAGTGAAAAATGGGATTGCCCAGTTATTATTGATAATATGATGAATTTGGAATTATTAATTCATGCCACTCAAATTTCTGGTGATTCTACCTATTATAATATTGCTGTTCAGCATGCTGACAATACCCTTAAAAATCATTTTAGAAAAGATGGCAGTTCTTATCATGTATTAGATTATGATCGAGAATCTGGAGCGGTGCTCGCAAGGAAAACTCACCAGGGATACGCCGATGATTCTGCATGGGCTCGTGGTCAAGCATGGGGATTGTATGGCTTTACGGTAATGTATAGGGAAACAAAGGATATAAAATATTTAGATCAGGCTATAAAAATTGCCGCTTTTATAAATACCCACCCTAATTTACCAAAGGACCAAATACCCTATTGGGATTTTGATGTAGAAGGGAATAAAGATACCCCACGTGATGCTTCTGCTGCGGGAATTACGGCTTCGGCATTGTTGGAGTTGTGTAGCTATGTGGATTCAAGCACTAAAAGCACCTATGTAAATTGGGCAACTTCTATTGTAAATAATTTAAGCTCTAAAGAATATTTGGCCGAAATAGGCACCAATAATGGTTTTATTTTAAAACATTCGGTGGGTAGTTTACCTCACAAAATGGAAATTAATGTGGCTATTAACTATGCAGATTATTATTATTTAGAAGCTTTAAATAGATTAAATAGATTGAAATGAGAGATGTTTTGAAAGTTACATTGAGATTTTTAATCCCAATATTTGTTTTAAGCTCTACGATGTCAAATGCTCAAAGCGTTAGAGATCAATGGGTACAGGAGCTTGTCAAAATATCTGAACCAGTTTTAACGGCTCTCAGCAAAGATGAACTCAAAGTCAAAATGCCAATTGAACAAGCGAGTTTTGATTATGGTGATAGAAGTGGGTTTGCGCATTTAGAGGCCTTTGGGCGATTAATGGCAGGCTTAGCTCCTTGGTTAGAACTGGGAATAGACGCCACGGAAGAAGGGCAGCTACGGGAACACTATATAAGCCTCGCCTTAAAGTCGGTTGAAAATGCAGTAAATCCAAAGGCTAAAGATTTTATGAATTTCACCCAAGGACCTCAGCCTCTAGTGGACGCCGCTTTTTTAGCTCAGGCATTTTTAAGGGCACCAAATCAATTGTGGGAGCCACTACCAGACCATGTAAAACAAAATGTAATAGACGCATTTAAATCGACTAGAAGTATCACTCCTTTTTACAATAATTGGTTGTTGTTCTCGGCGACAATTGAAGCTTTTTTTGTGAAATTCACCGATGAAGCTGATTATATGAGAATTGATTTTGCAATAAAAAAACATATGGAATGGTATGTTGGTGACGGTCATTATGCCGATGGAAAAAAGTTTCATTGGGATTATTATAATTCTTTTGTGATTCAACCTATGCTCATCGATATTGCTGCGGTTTTACGTGATAAAAACCAAAAGAAAAATACAGCCCTTTATGATACCTTATTACAAAGAGCACAGCGATACAGTGTTATTTTAGAACGCTTGATTTCTCCTGAAGGGACCTATCCAATTATCGGAAGATCGACAATTTATAGGTTAGGAGCCTTTCAATCTTTATCACAAATGGCTCTTTTAGATAAACTCCCTAAAGAACTGTCCTACGGGCAAGTTAGAAGTGCCTTAACAGCCATAAAGAATCGGGTATTCGATTTTAAAGGGACCTATGATCAAAACAATTGGCTGCAACTGGGTGTGGTTGGTTTTCAGCCGAAACTGGCTGAGCCCTACATAACGACAGGTAGTTTGTATTTGACTTCTGTAGGCTTTTTGCATTTAGGATTAAAAGCAGATCATCCCTTTTGGACCAGTAAAAGTGAACCTTGGACTATGGTGAAAATGTGGCGTGGGGATGCAAGCCTTAAAAGAGATAAAGCGGTGGATTAAGTTCTATCGCGAATAGTAATATATGAATATTTAAAAACCATAATTTAAACAGATGAAAGCCATATTTAAACTCACTTTTTGTGTTCTTTTATTCATCCTATTTTCTTGTGAGAATAGAGGTGATAGCCAGGATGATATTTTATGGTATGCCCAACCCGCTGAAGCGTGGATGCAGGCCTTACCGGTTGGGAATGGCCGATTGGGAGCTATGGTTTATGGAGATCCGGAGCATGAGCAAATTCAACTTAATGAAGATTCTATGTGGGCAGGTGGTCCCGACTGGGGAGATTCTAAGGGGACTCCGGAAGATTTGGAAGACATTCGGACGCTCTTAAAAAATGGAGAGCATCATAAAGTTGATCAATTAATTATCGATAAGTTTTCTTATAAATCTGTAAAAAGATCCCATCAAACCATGGGTGACCTGTTTATTGATTTTGAAAATAAAAAGAAGATAGAAAACTATTCGAGGGCATTGAGCTTAGATGAAGCCTTGGTTAGTGTTAATTACACCTCTAATGGTGATGCTTATTCCGAAAAAGTATTCGCTTCTGCTGCCGATGATGTTTTAGTAATTGAATTGTCAACAACAGCCAAAGCTGGTATGAATTTCAATTTGAAATTAGATAGGCCACTGGATCATGGGCATGCTACGGTAAGTCTCTCCAACCCATCCAATAATGAAATAAACATGTTGGGGATGGTAACCCAATTTGGAGGAATGAAAGATTCTCAACCTTTTCCTATTGATTATGGGGTAAAGTTTGAAACCCGGTTAAAAGTGATAAATGACTCGGGGAGTATTGAGGCTGAAAATGGGGCATTATCCTTAAAAGGCGTGCATAAGGCAACTCTGTTTATTGTGTGTAATACCTCTTATTATCATGAAGATTTTAAGAAAAAAAATACTGAAACCTTAAAGGAGTTAGAAGATAAATCATTTGACGATTTATTATCGAGGCATACTCAAAATCATCGAGAATTATATGATCGTGTGGCCTTAGATTTGGGAGGTCGTGAATTGGATTCAATTCCAACAGATAAACGCTTAGAGCGAATTAAGGCGGGACATGATGATCCTGATTTGGCAGCAAAGTTATTTAAGTATGGGCGGTATTTATTAATAGCATCGTCGAGACAAGGTACTAATCCTGCAAACCTTCAGGGATTATGGAACAATCATATAGAAGCGCCCTGGAATGCCGATTATCATTTAAATATAAATCTCCAAATGAACTATTGGCCGGCTGAGGTCACCAATTTAAGTGAATTACATCAACCGTTTTTCGATTTATTAGATCGTTTAATAGTACGAGGGAAGGTATTAGCTAAAACACAGTACGGTATTGAAAGAGGTGCTGTTTTACATCATGCTACCGATCTTTGGGCGACGCCTTGGATGCGGGCAGCACAACCTTATTGGGGCGCCTGGATCCATGGAGGAGGCTGGTCAGCACAGCATTATTGGGAACATTACCAATATACACAAGATAAAACCTTCTTAGAAAACAGAGCTTATCCAGCTATGAAATCATTTGCGGCCTTTTATTTAGATTGGTTGGTGAAAGATGAAGAAAAAAATACCTGGATTTCAACACCAGAAACTTCTCCTGAAAATTCTTTTTTAACCAAAGAAGGTAAGCCTGCAGCAATCTCTTATGGGAGTGCTATGGGGCATCAAATAATTGGCGAGTTGTTCGATAATGTCTTGGATGCTGCTAAAGTTTTAGGCGATAACGATGAATTTATAAAGGAGGTTAGGGCTAAAAGAGAGCAGCTTCAGCCTGGAGTTGTTATTGGAGGCGATGGTAGAATATTGGAATGGAATGAACCCTATGAAGAACATGAAAAAGGGCACCGCCATATGTCACATTTATATGCCTTGCACCCAGGAGATGAAATTGTAGAAAGTAATACAGCCGCTTTTGAAGCCGCTAAAAAAACAATTGCTCATCGATTGCAATACGGAGGTGCCGGTACCGGATGGAGTAGAGCATGGATGATCAATCTCAATGCACGATTGTTTGATGAAAAAGCTATTGAAGAAAATATTAAAAAATTCATGCAAATATCGGTTGCCGATAACTTGTTTGATGAACATCCGCCTTTTCAAATAGATGGAAATTTTGGTTTTACTGCTGGTGTTGCAGAGTTATTAATGCAGTCGCATGAGGGCTTTATAAGAATTCTACCTACAATACCACAAAATTGGAGTACGGGAACAGTAAAAGGATTAAAGGCAAGACGAAATATTGAAGTAGATATAGAATGGAAAGATGGGAAATTAGTTAAATTAGGGCTTTTATCTAAAACCCAACAGCGAAGTAAGATTAAATATGGATTGGAAATGAAAGCGGTGGACTTACTCAGTAATAAAAAAATATGGTTAGATAAAGATCTGAATTTAATAAATGAATAGACTTATGAAGTATTATTATTTTGCAGTTTTAATTTTTGTTGGACTTCTTTTCGGGGCTTGCAGCTCTGAAGCTGAAAAAGCAAAACAGCCAAATATTATAGTCTTCCTCGTTGATGATATGGGCTGGCAGGATACATCGGTTCCATTTTGGGATAAAAAGACGGCATACAATAGGCTTTATAAAACACCTAATATGGAACGTTTGGCAACCGAAGGGATGAAATTCACCGATGCCTATGCGACAGCAGTTTGCTCGCCAACACGGGTGAGTTTAATGACAGGGATGAATGCTGCTAGACATCGTGTTACCAATTGGACCTTGCGGAAAGATGAAATTCAGCCCATGGAGAAAAATCATCCAGATTTAGACTTTCCACAGTGGAATGTTAATGGATTGAGTCCTGTGGCTGGGATAAAACATTCGGTACACGCCACAACCTTACCAGCTGTTCTTAACAAGGCTGGCTATTACACTATTCATAGTGGAAAATCCCATTTAGGAGCCATTGGAACCCCTGGGGAAAACCCGATAAACCTTGGGTTTGATGTTAATATTGGCGGACATGCTGCCGGTGCTCCCGGTAGTTATTTGGGAACAGATAATTTTGGGAATGGTAAAAAAGGAAAAGAAGTATGGGCCGTTCCTGGGATGGAAGCTTATTATGGAAAAGATATCTTTTTAACGGAGGCACTCACCCTGGAAGCCATAAAAGCAATGGATACTGCTGTGGCGGCAAGAAAGCCATTCTTTTTATATATGGCACATTACGCTGTCCATACACCATTAATAGAAGATAAACGATTTGTACAAAAATATATTGATCAAGGACTAGATCTTAAAGAGGCTAAATACGCTGCCATGATTGAAGGTATGGATAAGAGTTTGGGAGATCTTATGGATTATTTGGAAGCTAATAATCTGGATGATAATACCATTATTATGTTTATGTCGGATAATGGCGGATTAAGTGCTGTTGCACGAGGCGGAGAGAAGCATACTCATAATAAACCTCTAGCCAGTGGTAAAGGGTCAGTCTATGAAGGGGGAATCAGAGAGCCTATGCTTGTGAAATGGCCAGGTACGACAGAACCAAATTCAGTTTCAGATGCCTATTTAATTATTGAGGATTTCTACCCAACAATCGTTGAAATGGCGGGGGTTTCTAATGCTGAAACGGTTCAAACAATTGATGGTCTTAGTTTTTTGCCGCTTTTGAAAGCTGAAGTATTTAACTCTAGTGAACGCCCGTTATTTTGGCACTATCCCAACGAATGGGGCCCTTCAGGGCCTGGTATTGGAGCATCGAGTGCGGTGAGATTGGGGGATTGGAAATTTATTTATTATCACTTAGATCAGCGGATGGAATTGTTTAATCTGAAGGACGATATTGGAGAAGCTCATAATTTGGTAGCTGTGAATCCAGATAAAACGGAAGCATTGGCCAAAGTTTTATCAGACTACCTGATTCAGGTTGAAGCTCAGATGCCATCAATTAAGGACTCAGGAAAAAAGGTGCCAATGCCTATAGAAATTTTGAAATGAAAAGAATAAGCTACATTATCTTGCCAGTCATTATTTTAATATTTGGATGCAGCGAGAACTATAAATTGACCAGTGCATCAGATTGGATTGTTGATAATTCCAGTTATTCTGCTAAGATTTCAGAAGAAAATAAAGACATTATTTTAAGTAACGGATTGGTGTATCGCAAAATTAGACTGTCTCCAAATGCAGCGACTATTGAGTTTAAAAATAGTGTTACTGGAGAAACCATGCTTAGAAGTATTAAACCAGAGGCAGAAATTACTTTAAATAATGTAGTCTACGCCGTTGGGGGCTTACAAGGATTAAAAGAGCATGGATATCTTTTAGAAGAATGGATTGAAGGTCTGAGCACGGATTCAAATGCTTTTCAGTACAGTGACCATAGTATAAAATCGATGGAATCTAAGCTGGAGTGGAACGAAAATAAACGTTATAATACATCAAAAAATAAGGTCCCAAAAGGAAAAGAATTAATACTTCAGTTTAAGCACAAAGCAAAGGAATTAAGTGGGATAACGGTCAATGTTCACTATGAAATATATGATGGAATACCTTTGATTTCAAAGTGGATAAGCATTCATAATAATGGAAAATCTCCTATAAGAATTACTGAATTTAGCTGTGAAATATTAGCTTTTCCTGAAGTAGAAAACCCTGTAGAAACTCCAGAGAAATGGAAGCGTCCTAATATGCATGTGGAAAGTGATTATGCATTTGGAGGGTTTACTGCGGGCGAATCAAATACTACTGTGTTTTGGGAAAGGGACCCCGAATATACCTCCCAAGTCAATTGGAAGTTAGAGACCCCTTGTTTGTTAGTCAGCAAGCTTCCGGTAGGGCCGAATTTAGAGTTAAATGTTAATTCGAGTTTTGAAAGTTTTCACACCTATGAACTGCTCTTGGATGGAACGGAGCGGGAGCGAAATACGCTTAGTTTACGAAAAATGTACCGCTTATTAGCACCATGGGCTACAGAGAACCCTATTTTTATGCATCTAACGACCACAGATCCAGAGAAGGTGAAAAGGGCAATCGACCAGTGTAAGGCGACGGGTTACGAGATGGTTATTCTCAGTTTTGGTAGTGGACTTAATATGGAAGATATTTCA
>Ga0105356_10007085_pt1 | contig 10365 bp, 7 predicted proteins | sample GOMGulsemesocosm_3_FD_83502 | JGI IMG/M metagenome (GOLD analysis project Ga0105356, IMG submission 83502) | Methane-oxidizing microbial communities from mesocosms in the Gulf of Mexico - GOM9D Gulf of Mexico | ecosystem: Environmental > Aquatic > Marine > Cold seeps | place: Gulf of Mexico...
CCAAACCCAAGAGTGTTTAAATATGCCTTGGAAAAAGTTGCAGCGCTACCAGAACATTGTGTTATGGTTGGAGATAACCTAGAAGCCGATATAATTGGAGCGTTAAATAGTGGTATAGCGAGCATACACTTTAATCTGCAAGATGAGAAATTTGAAGAAAAAAAATACAGAACAGTTTCTAGTCCTTTAGAAATAAAGCAATATCTTTAGCCGCTATTCGTTGAAATTAATGAATACTTAAGTACATGAAGAAATTAAAAAGTACCCCTATGTTTTTAATTTTCATTTTGATGTTGTCTTCTTGTGTAAAACATTTAGACTTTAATCAAATAGAAGATTTTTCTGCTCAGCCAATTTTTGAATCATCATTGGTGTATTTTACTTTAAATCAAGTTGACTTTTTTGACCTTATAAATTCTGTTGAAGTAGTCACGCCAATCAATGATACGAGTGGGTTTACAATTCTTAAAAGTAAATTTGTTCAAGACAATCTTATCCGAGCAGAATTAAATTTTGAAGTCAATAATCAGTTTGATAGAGAATTTACTGTAAATATCACTTTTTTGGATGAACATAATGTTGAAACACACACGTTTGACCCAATAATTGTCACTGAAAATAATCATAATTTTAAACAAATAGAATCGATAACTATTTCTGGAAATGACCAATTTTTGAAATCTACGAAAATTCGGGTTTCAATAGAGTTGTCACCTAGTTCAGATGGCTCCGTTCTGGATCCTACTATTGAACAAAAGCTTGAATTTAAATCTTCTGGAATCTTTTATCTAAAAACATAAAAATGTCAATAAAACAGATACTCGTTGTTTTTGGGTTGTCGTTAAGTAGCTTTGTCTACTCGCAAAATAAGCAGATCTTGTTTGGATTTGCAGAAATGCCCAATACCCTAATGGTAAACCCTGGGGCAGAAACAAACTTTAAATACCATGGTGGAATCCCTGGTTTGTCTGGTTTGTCCTTGAATGTAGGGGCTTCTGGTGGTACCATCTCAGATTTATTTTTAAAAGATAATGCCCCATTTAACACGAAATTTGAAAACTTAACAAACAAACTGACAAATAGAGACTTTTTGAGTTTTAACATGCAAGTTGATATTTTAAATGGAGGATACCGCTTAGATGAAAAGACATACTTGAGTTTTGGAATGTACCAAGAAATTGATTTTATTGGCTATTATCCTAAAGATGTTATAGAATTGTTGTACTATGGAAATCAGCCATTTATTAATAAAACGGTTCATTTTTCGGATCTAAAATTTAGAGGAGAAATGCTTGGGGTAATCCATGCAGGTTTATCTTATAAAATGAATAAAAAATTAAATGTAGGAGGTAGGTTTAAATTGTATTCGGGTAGCTTACATATTTCATCAAAAAACAATGCCGGAACTTTTAATACAGATCTGGGTGTAAATAATGTATATAATCACAACCTAACGAATGTGAATATTAATTCGAATTCATCAGGTTTTTTTGATGCAGATGAAAATTTAAATGTTGGCCTTAAAGATGCTTTTGGTAATACGATTCTTAGTAAGAACATTGGTGTTGGTGTGGATGTAGGATTTACGTATCATTATTCGCCGCAAATAGAATTTACGGGAAGTATTTTGGACGTAGGTTTTGTTAGCTATTCTAAAAACAATAGAAATTTATCAATTACTGGAAATCATCAATTTGAAGGCATAAACCTTTTGTATGATTCGAATAATACAAACTATTGGTCTCAATTGAATAGCGATTTTAACGCAAATGTATCCAGAAAGACAAATGCAGATTCATATATTGTTTGGAGACCCATTAAATTAAACGGAGCTGTTAGATATAGTTTTGGAAGGGCTAGAACGAATAAGGAATGCTATGATGTAACTTATAAAGAATATTATAATAACTCAGTGGGATTACAGTTGTATGCAATCACAAGGCCTTTAAGTACGCAAATTGCTGCAACGGCGTTTCTTGAGAAAAGTGTAAGCGAAAATTTTCACGTAAAGGTTACCTATACCATGGATGATTTTTCAAAGTCCAACCTTGGAGTAGGGGTGTCCACACAAATGGGAATTTTCCAGATGTATGGAATGCTCGGGAATGTATTTAAGTTTTCGGATTTAACTGGGGCCACTTCGGCTTCTGTTCAATTTGGGTTTAACTTAATATTTGATTAATATGAAGAAATTGTTTAGTGTTTGTTTTTTGCTTTTTTATGTTTCAGTTTTTTCTCAAAACAAACTAAATAGCTATCAATATGCAATTGTTTCTGATAAGTTTGATTTTCTAAAGAAATCCGATATGTATCAAACCAGTTCCTTGACGAAGTTTTTGTTGAGAAAAAATGGATTTGAAGCTTTTTTAAGTACCGATAGTTTGCCCAAGGGAATCTTTGAAAATAGATGCGCTATTGTTTTTGTGAAAATTTTGAGTTCGTCAGGATCATTTGTAACGAAGAATGTTGTCGAATTTAGAGATTGCAATAATGCCGTTGTTTATACGTCGAAAGTAGGAAAGAGTAGGGAAAAAGAATATAAATCAGCTTATCATCAAGCAATTAGAGAGGCTTTCAAAGATGTAAACATAACAACGTATAAATGGACGCCATTAGTCGATGTAAATACACCTAAAACTGTAGCTGATACGGTTCAAAAAGGAAGTGTTAAAAAAAATGTTATTCCGTATAAAAATAAGGATGAAAACAGCAATTCCGTCATGTACGCGCAGCCAATTGTAAATGGATATCAGCTGGTTAATACCACGGAAAAGCGTGTTGTACATACGATATTAAATACAGGCACAAAAAATCTGTTTATTATTAAAAATAGAAATGGAATTCTTTATTTGAAAAATGCTGGATGGATCGCAGTGTATTATGAAAAGGGACAATTGATTCAAAAAGAACTGAACATTAAGTTTTAGTAATTGTATTTATCTTTCCAACGCGTTTTTAATGTTTGTCTAAAGGCGTTTTCTCTTGTATTATTTCCAGGTTCATACAAGGTGGTATTTGTTATTTCTTTAGGTAAGTATTCTTGTTCAGAAAAATTGTTTTCATAGCTATGGGAATAGGCATAGTCTTTACCATAGTCTAGATCTTTCATTAATTTTGTTGGTGCATTCCTAAGGTGTAAAGGAACTGATAAATCACCCGTATTTAGTACAAGTTGTTGTGCATTTCCAATGGCTTCGTAAGAGGCATTACTTTTAGGGGAATTCGCAAGATAAATAGCGCATTGACTTAGTATTATTCGTGATTCTGGATGCCCAATGACAGACACGGCCTGAAATGTATTGGTTGCTAAAATGAGTGCTGTTGGGTTTGCATTTCCAATATCTTCAGAAGCAGAAATTAAGAGTCTTCTAGCAATAAACTTCACATCTTCTCCACCTTCTATCATTCTTGCCAACCAATAAACGGCTCCATTTGGATCGCTTCCTCTAATTGATTTAATAAAAGCAGAAATTATATCATAATGTTGCTCTCCCGTTTTATCATAGTGTACGGTGTTTTTTTGTACTTTTTCTAGAACAAAATCATTAGTGATTTTTACAGGGTCATTTTCTGAATTCACGAGTAGTTCAAAGACATTCAACAATTTTCTTGCGTCTCCTCCTGATACTCGTAATAGTGCATCGGTTTCAATAAGTTCAATTTTTCGTGTAGAAATAAGTGAATCCTTTTTTATTGCTCTATCTATTAGGGCAATTAAATCTTCTTTGTCAAAAGAATTTAAAATATATACTTGGCAACGGGAAAGTAACGCGGGAATTACTTCAAAGCTTGGGTTTTCTGTAGTAGCACCTATTAAGGTAACCCAACCTTTTTCTACGGCACCTAATAAAGAATCTTGTTGAGATTTGCTAAAGCGATGTATTTCATCAATAAATAATATAGGATTTTTTGTAGAAAATAAACCACCACTGTTTTTTGCTTTCTCAATAACTTCTCTTACATCTTTTACGCCAGAACTAATAGCACTAAGTGTATAAAATGGCCTTCCCGATTCTTTGGCGATAATATTCGCGAGCGTAGTTTTTCCAATCCCAGGAGGCCCCCAAAGTATTAATGAAGGGATGATTCCTTTTTTGATGTGATTTGTTAAAATTCCGTTTTCACCAACTAAATGCTGTTGGCTAATATAATCTTCTAACTTTTTTGGTCTTATCCGTTCTGCTAAAGGTTCATTCATGGGGTAAAAATAGTAAAGTTTTATGACAGAATTTCAGTAAAATTTTTTTGGCTAAATTTTTGTTATTTTTAAGTTGATGAAAACAAACGATACAATTCAATATTCAACTAAAATTATTAGCCTTCCAATGCTGTTTGTATTTGTAATCTGGTTTGTCTATTGGATTGAAATTCATTTTGATCTAAATTTTACAAAGTTTGGGGTATTGCCTCGTAAATTGGCTGGCTTAAAAGGGGTTGTTTTCTCTCCCTTCATCCATAGTGGAGTTAGTCATCTATTTAATAATTCAGTTCCTTTAGCAGTGCTGTTATCGGCTTTAATTTACTTCTATAAAAAAGTTTATCTAAACATCCTAGTTGTTGGAGGTGTACTAACGGGGTTTTTAACCTGGTTGATTGCTAGAGAAGCATATCACATTGGGGCAAGTGGAATTGTGTATTTGCTTTTTAGTTTTGTTTTTTTTAGCGGTATCATTAAAAGACAGTTCCAACTTGTTGCTGTTTCTCTAATCGTGATTTTTTTATATGGAAGTATGATTTGGTATGTGTTACCTATTAAAGAAGGAATTTCCTGGGAAGGGCATTTGTCAGGCTTTGTGGTGGGATTGGTATTTGCTTTGATATATAAAAACAAAGGCATTGTACGAGAGAAATTTCAATTTACAGAAACCGAATTTGACTTGCTTTTTGATGAGAACGGGAATTTTGACCCTCCGTTAAAAGAAGAAGAAATTAAAATGGATGAAGAAAATGATGAAGATCTGTAATCGCGATGTGTTTTATGAAATAGAAGTCCCCATTCTTTGCCTCACTGTTTCATATAAAAAAGCACCACAAGCAACAGAAACATTCAGAGATTCAATTTCACCTAATAATGGTAGTTTTGCTTTGTAATCAACCATTTTTAATACAGATGGATTGACACCTCTGTGTTCTGACCCCATAATAATTGCCATGGGTTGATTGAAATCAATATCAAATATTGAAGCTTCTGTTTTTTCAGTAGCAGCTACCGTTTTTATATCGGATGCTTGCAATATGTATAAGGCATCCTTGATATGATCTACTTTGCAAATAGGCACTTTAAAAGCCGCACCTGCAGATGTTTTAATGGTTTCTGCGTTAACAGGAGCACTTCCATTTTTTTGAACAATAATTCCATTTACACCGGTACATTCAGCTGTTCTAATTATGGCACCAAAATTTCGGACGTCAGAAAGTTGATCCAATAGTAAAAATAGAGGTACTTGTTTTTTTTCTAAGGTGGTTTGAATCAGTTCATCTAAATCATAAAACTCAACTGGAGAAATTTGTGCGACTGCCCCTTGATGATTTCCTTGTTTGGATAATCTGTCTAATTTTTCAATAGGGACCATGCTAGTAGTAATACCCTCTTGTTTAATAAGTTTGTTTAATTCCGAAAATAAACTTCCCTTTAATTCTTTTTGAAGATATACTTTACTAATTGTACTTCCACTATTTATTGCTTCAAGTATTGCTCTAATACCAAAAATTACAGTTGTTTTATTTTCCATGTTGCAAAGGTACTTATAAATAAAAAAACCACCTCATTTGAGGTGGTTTTTAAAATTAGTTAATTAGCAGTGGTTATCTCCAACCTGCAATTGAATAATCTTCTCCTGCAGTACCTGTAGTACCTCCGAAAGAATATAAATCAATTTTAGCCGCTTGTAATTGTTTCCCTGGTACAGGGAAATGTAACAATGTTCCTGCTTGTAATAAATTTTCTCTTCTCATTTCGTAAAATGAAAGTCCAGATCCAGTTGATAAAATTTCGATAGATCTTTCATAGTGAATTGCTGCTGCGATATCAGTTGCATTTGCTGCAACATCAGCTAAATTACCTCTAGATTTTCTAGGGTTGGTTGCTGAGTTTAAGATTGCTGCTGCTCCTGCTAAGTCTCCAGTTCTTAATAAAGCTTCTGCTTTATATAAAGAAATTTCTGCTAACATGATTTCAGGATATTCACCTTCATAAGAAGCTGAGATATAAGAATCGTATCTTGAGTGTCTGTAAGATGAATAGTGATAAAGACCTCTACTAGAAATAAAGTTTTGTCCATTTAAATATTCGAAATCACTAAGTAAACGAGCATCTACACTTGTAGATTGAGCTGCTACAGTATTAGTACTAACCCAGTGTGAAATAGTAGCAGGGTCCATTAAGTTAATTACTCTCATATCAACTCTACCCCATCCTGGGAAAAAGCTATACAAAGGCCATTCACTTACCCAGTCATTCCATCCGTCACCAGTAACTGTAAAGTCAGCTGTAACTCCATTGGTAGCATAGGTGTTAATAGCACCCCAATTTAAAGCATCTCTTTGCGTTGAATTACGAACACTGTTTGTAAGAATTCTTGCAGCAAAAGAGTTTAAAAGTTGTGATAATTCAGTACTTGACATAGATTTACCTGCAAAATAGGTAGCATCTACAGTAAATGTATTTGCATCAGCGATTGCGATTGCTTCATCTAATTTAGTAATAGCAAAAGCAATTGCATCTTGATAAGGAACGGCATTACCGTCATTAATAGTTCCTGATTCATCAGATAACCATACTCTATCAAAATTTAACGCTAAATACCCTACAGATAATCCCTGAGCCATTTTTGCAATTGATGCAACCATGTTGTTGTCAGAAAAAGTAGCACCATTGTCAATACTTGACATAATTCCATTTGCATCTGCAAGAACAACGTGCATTGAGTTAAAGAACGTATTGGTGAAACCTTGATACGAATATGCTGCATCATTGTTCCATTGAACTCTAGGCTCACTAGAATTGTCTCTCATTCCTCCATTACCCCAAGAACAAGAGTGCATGTCAGACATAGTTGCCAACATAAGTGATGGGCTTCCATATGCATTTACACTGTTATACCAGTTTTGGAATAATTTAGAAGCTGTCGCTTCTGTTCCAAGTTGAGCACTAGTTGGGTCCTCAACGTTTTCAACACTTAAGTCGGTGCTGAAATCCTCACACGATGTTACCGCGAAAGATAAAAATAATACTAAAAATAAATATTTTGTGTTTTTCATGTTTATGTTATTTAAAATTTAACCGTTAATGAAAGGTTGTAACTTTTATATACTGGGTACGATTGGCTATCAACAGCGTAATATTGTTGAGTAAATCCATCATATGATTGTACTTCAGGATCAAAACCAGTATAGTCAGTAAAAGTAAATAAATTCTTACCAGTTACACCAATCTTAATTGAATCAAAAAACCCATTAGCAACTCCTTGAAGTTTGTCTTTTGTGAATGTGTAAAATAAAGAAGCCTCTCTTAATTTTGCATACGTTGCATCTTCTACCCAAAACTCGTTTACTTGGTTTACATCGTATAAACTTTGGTAGTAGCTGTATGTTTTCTTGTCAGCATCTGCTTTACCAGCTTGATCAACCATTTGGTGTCTGTTGTCTCTTGTTAACCATTGTCCATTTTGATTGTAGATATCTCCACCACTTTTAATATCTAACAACATATATAAACTAAAGTTTTTATATTTCATTGTAGAAGATATTCCTAAAGTGAAATCTGGTGCTTGATTACCAATTTCTTCGTAAGCATCAGCTCCTGTAGCATCTTGTAAAATAATAGCAGCTTCTGCAGGTAGTCCAATGTTCGCTGTTTCAACAACAATACCATCAGAATTTACTGAATACTCTCCAATTGTTTTACCACTTGGTAATTGTGCATTCATTTGATCAAGGTTTGTAACAAATTTTCTTCCAAACATAGTTCCGAACTGAACGCCTTCTTGAATTCTAAAAGCTGAAGATGGACCTACTTTAATAGGGTCAACGTCTAATTTAGTAATTTCATTAGTTGTTGTAGAGAAAGCAAAATTCATATCCCATTTAAAAGCATCTGTTTTCATGATTTCAGCTCCTAAAGATACTTCAACAGTCTTAAATTCTACACTACCAATGTTATCCCATTTTTTGTTTTGTCCATTGTTTGCAGGAGCAAAAAGGTCAACTAACATAAATTGGTTATCTGTTTCTGCAGTAGAATATAACGCTTCAAAATTAAATCTATTGAAAAATCTACCTGATAAACCTACTTCAAATTCAGTAGTTTCAGAAGGTAATAAATCTGGATTTGCTTGTGTTCTGTTTGTAGATAATGTACCACCAGCAACGTTAATTCTATCATATTGCCAGCTAAATCCTGGTCTTTGTCCTGCAGTACCTAATGCAGCATGTACTTTTAATTCTTGAACGTTTGGAATTTCAATATCTTTTGAGATTCTATATGCTCCAGAAACACGGTAATAGTTATTCCATCTTTCGTTTGCACCAAACAAAGAAGATCCATCCGTTCTGTACATTGCATCAAAGATGTATCTATCTTTATAATCTAAACCTAAAATAATAAATGCATTTTTAGCTCTTTGATCATTATAACTTGATGCAGTTCTTGTATTAGCAGCATCAAAATTATCTAAAGAAACAACTCCTTGATAAATTAAGTTAGATCCTGATCCAGAAAAGCTTTCCCAATGGCTATCTTCTAATAAATAACTTAAACGACCTTTTATAGTTAAGTCTTCCCAAGATTTTTGAAGATTGAAAGTGAATTGTGCTTTTTGTGATAAATTATACCAAGAACTTTTAGTTAAAGACCCATTTCCATATTGTGCGTACAAGTCAGTTTGTGGTCCACCTGTTGTATAACGATCTGTTGGATTGAAAGATTGAGAACGTGAATTTGCTGATTCCATTGTGTATTCAGCGTCAAAATTTAACCAATCTGTAAATTTAACATTAACAGAATAAGCTCCTAAAAATGTAGATCCAAGTGAAACTGGTTGACTCTTATATAATGTATAAAGTGGGTTCGTAACAGTTGATGCCCATACGTTTGGTACATATTGGTACGGTTGACCATCAGGATTCGCTGCAAATAAATTAACATCTGGCTCTGCCAATGTTAAGCTAAATAAAGATCCTCCACCTGGACTTTTGTCTACTGTTTTGATAAAGTTTGTTCTTGCAGAAAATTTTAACCAGTCATTTACGCGAAATTCCATGTTTAATCTTACAGCATTTCTTTCATATCCTTCTGTATCTCTATAGATCCCTTCTTGTTTCGAGTTCTCAGCAGAAAAATAAATGTTTGTTTGATCTGTAGAAGTCGAAAGAGAAGTATATAACGTTCTGTCGATTCCTGTTCTAAAGAACAATTTTTGATTGTCGTAATAAACTCCAAAAGGATTATCAGTGTACTCATCAGCAGAAGAAACTCTACCTCCAGATACATTTTGATAGTTAGATCCGTTGTAATCTGCAGGATACGTAACACCAGCATATTTAGTGTAATTCCCTTGAGCTGAAGTCCAATCAGAAGCTAAGTCAAAATTGTGAGAGTTACTTAATTCAACCTGGTTAGATAATTCAGAAAAACCTAATTCATTTTTAAAAGTAACTGAAATTTTTCCAGATTTACCTCTTTTAGTTGTGATTACAATTACTCCGTTACCGGCTCTAGAACCATAAAGTGCAGAAGCAGATGCTCCTTTTACAACTTCAAAAGAAGCGATATCATCAGTATTTAAATCTTGTAAACCGTTTTCAACAATTACACCATCAACCAATACTAATGGTGATTGTGAACCAAAAAGGTTGGTAGACCCTCTTAATAAAATTGTTGCTCCTCCACCTGGTTGTCCAAAATTTGTAACTGTTACTCCAGGAACTTTTCCTTGAAGTGCAGATGCAGCAGATGTTGTAGGCATGTCTTCTAAATCTTTAGCAGACACTTTTGCTACAGTTACAGATAGTTTTTTTCTAGAAGTTGCACCAGCAACCCCAGTTACTACAATTTCATCAAGAACATTAGCATCTTCTTTCATAGTCACATTAATAGTACTAGAAGAACCAACAGTCTTTTCAGTAGTCGTATATCCTAAATAGCTAAAGCTTAATACATCTCCTGTATTGGCTTTAATGGTATACTTTCCATCAAAATCAGTTTCAGTACCTATAGCGGTACCCTTAATTATAACACTTACCCCTGGTAAACTTCCTGAATCATCAGAAACAGTACCTGAAATAGTCTTCTCTTGTGCAAACGAGATTTGCACGACCAACGCCATTAACAGCGTCAAAATTCCATTAAACTTTGTTTTCATTGTA
>Ga0105356_10007089_pt1 | contig 10354 bp, 4 predicted proteins | sample GOMGulsemesocosm_3_FD_83502 | JGI IMG/M metagenome (GOLD analysis project Ga0105356, IMG submission 83502) | Methane-oxidizing microbial communities from mesocosms in the Gulf of Mexico - GOM9D Gulf of Mexico | ecosystem: Environmental > Aquatic > Marine > Cold seeps | place: Gulf of Mexico...
ATCCCCATATATACCTTTGTCTATCGCTTTTGATATGGGAATAAGTTGGCATTTGAACATATCTCCGGCCCAATTTGCTCCTGCTTGAATACGGCTAGTACTGTACATAGGGTAAACTTTTTGACATCTGCCAAGTGTTTTGTTATTCCAGTCTCCATCCCATATCCCTCGTCCTTGCGCTAAGATACTACCGTCAGCAGCAAAACAACTATCTTGTAAAAGATTAGGTTTAGCCGTAATTACATCACTAGATTTTTCTGCTAATAACCACTGATCCATCATTTTAAAGGCTGGCGTTATGGGGTCAAAGTTTTTATGGGCTAGCCAAATAATATGGTTTTTTGCATGACCATTGGCTTGTTCTATTCTTAAACGGCTATAAAAAGTTGCTGAGATATGATGCATATCTAAATCATCTTCTAAGTAATGACGGATATCAATGATCGGTAATGATACTTTGCCAATAAAAACTTGTCCTGACCGATAAGCGGCCTGCATAGCTTCGATAGAACCGATGAATCGAGGCGCAACATTATTTTTAACCTTACTAATGTTTTGATTTCCCCAAAGCGATAACCATAATGGTGTACTGTAACCAAAGGGCGTTAATAATGACTCTGCCTTCATTTTTTCTTGCGGTTGCCAGCTACCAATTTTTCGATTTATATCCAGAAACTCTTTTATTGATATTTGTTCTTTTTTTAAAGCAAGTACTCCATATTGCACACCGACATTATCCCAAGTAGATAATGCATATCCATGCTCGTCAGTTCCTAAAACATGGACAAGGTCTTGCCAATAACTCCATTGTGTTTTTTTCACTACATCCTTATGATAAAAGTCGCGGATAAATCCTTGTTTTGGATTGTTAATAAAGCTCGACAAACCAAAATAACCATTGATACATTCACTGTTACCTTGTGGCATTGAAGGGATAAACCCTGCCATCATTTGATTCATTGGCTGCAAATAAGCACTTTTCTGTGGAAAGTCATTAATGGCATTTAAGCCTTCGATAGTTTGTCTTTTACTCCAGTCTTGCCAAGTTTTTCGTTTTTTGGCACGAAAGGTGAAATAATTATTGAGTAGATCACAGTCAAAAGCGTAAGTGGTTTGAGTGATCATATCGGGATAGGAATATAAGGGTAACAAACCATCTAAAATCCCTTTGCTATTTTGTGCAATTAAATATTGCGCTAAGCCACCACCAGAGCCGCCAATACCAACGGTATAAAGTGGTTGTCCATAAAGACTTGTGAACTGCATTTTCACTCGCCTAGCAGTATCTTCAGCCAAAAGCATATTATAAGTATAACTGGTGCGATTACCGCTAGAACTAATAACGGCATAGCCATCGAGTAACTGTTGTAATTGTCGCTTTATTACTTTTTTTGCGAGCTGCTTACCTTGGCGAAATCCAATACCAGAGCCGCCATTAAATTGATAAATTAGCCGTTTATTCCATTGCGATTGCGCTAATCTATCGCCTACTTCACTTACGTTAATTGGCATAACTAGGGTGTAAATAAAGCGATTAATGGTCCCTTGTTCGATACGGAAAATTTTATCTTGTGCAGATAACTTTTCTGTTGGGTGATCAATACGATAAACCCTTTGGTGTTGATCAATTCGGTAGTAACTCAGCCTAGCATTTGCCCCACAATCTTTACTATAGCCAATGATTTTTTTTCGTTTGTTGATTGAAAGATAAACGGGGACCCCATAACCCGCTTTGTTATCAATAACAGGTTGTCCTAATTTGGAATCTAGCGTCATACAATAAAATGGATATTGATTACTGCCAGAATAAAGGCTTTCTACAGGACCTAGTTGTCCTAGCGCAATCGGGAAATTAAAGGTCTCCTTTGGGCGATTAGTTTCACTGATATGTCGGTTGATTTTGAGTAGCGTATTATCCGCGACAATCGCTATTTTTTTTACTTGTCGATAAGCATACGATTCAGAGTTAAAGAAAAGATTGAAAGTGAAAATAGCGGAAAGGGTAACAATAACTAAGCCAGATAATAAGATTAACTTTCGAGACATAATACAGTCCTAAAGAAGCAGAGAAATGAGCGCTTGTATCAGTTAAGTTTAGTTGCTAATTAGTGTTTTAAATTTTATTCATGACATGAAAATAAGTATATTTGCTGCATTGTTCATTAAGCGCTTTATTTTTAAGGAATAATTTCATCATAATAAAATCTCATGAAATTTAATAACGTTGGAGTTTGAACTTATTGTAGTAGATATGAGTTTTTTTTATGGAAAATGTAAACTAATTTTATCTCTATAGAATGCCCCGAAAAAAATTCGCTTAATCGTGAACTCTAGTAATTCAAAATCAATAAAGGAAAGCATTCCATTAAATAAAGCGATTAAATATACCTTCATAAATGACACTAAGATATGAGGATTTTGCGTCAGAGAATAAAACCGTAACTGTTAACTTTATTGGTTAACTAATATTCATTTCTGTATTTAAGTCCTAGCATTCAACAGTGAAGCTCCGTTATTACAAATTCGGCTCAAGCAGCTGATAGGTTAATATTCGAGTCTGTCTGATTAGAAACCCTTTTTTTTATATAATTATATGTGTCTTGCCAGCCTTCAGATTTTATCATTTTTAACCTAAGAAAATTTTTGTTATTTTCGATAATACGGCCACAAAATAGAAAGCTCAAGCCATCTAAAATATACTTAATTTCTATAGTTTCTTGTCCTTTTAGATATAAAGGATCGGGAGAGTATAATTTTGCTCCTGTCTCGGAAATATCTCTGATGATACATTTACTTTCTTTATCAGGAAGAACTATTGATATTTTTTCCCGCACTTTTTTTAAACAAAGGCGACTATTATTTCTTCTTTCAATTTCGAGAAAGCCCATCGACAGTGAATTGAAAAATCCAATGAGAAAATTAGTACTCAGAATCAATATGAAATCGCCTTGATTAAATTTTACTTGCTGTTGCACTAAGTTAGTCATTTCCATTATAAAATATGATGCGATTAACATAACGGAGCCTTGAACAACTGAACTTTTCCAGATTGGCTCTTGTTTTAGTCCGCTTATAGGATTAAATTTTATGGAATCGAATCGGTAACAAACAAATAATGTAGTTAAAGCAGGGATTAGAGGCCACAAGTATAGTTCAATTCCCATTTCTAGCGATTGAGCTGGTATAAAGAAGTAGATAATTCTGAATATTATGGTAGTTACCACATAAGAAATTAAAGAAAGCAAAAGGTATATATTCCAAGGACGATTTCTAATATTCATATAGTATTTATCAAAAGTTACTTTTCTCCATATTTCAGAACGACTGAGAAAATACCTGCCATAGTAAGCAATCAATAATGCTAAACCAAACATAAATGCGCTGTAAATTAGCCAAACTAATGTAGCGTGAACGGGATTACCATATTCTTTAAAGGAATTAGGGGCGAACAATTCAGGTATATTGGTTTTGGCCATAAAAAAAATGAAGCAACTTGAAGCAATAACAAATAAAAGAATAGACGTATGAATCAGCACGTTATTAAACTTTGCAAATTTTTCTACTGAAGTTTGTTTAACTTCAAAGCCCATTTTTTCCATTATTTTTTTTGAGTCAGAGAAAGATTTCCTTTTGTCAATTAACGAGCATGTTATTAATGTATAGATTAATTTCAATTGCTTCATTATTTTAATTTTAATATCTGAATAATCACTATTTTCCTTATTACTTTCTTCTTTAACCTCCTTCATTAGAAAAGTATGTTGAATTCGTATTTGAGCCAAGGAAAACGCAACCAAATCTACATTATCAATTATCAGCTCCCGCCATTCATTTTTGGTTAATTCGTCGAACAAGTAGCAATAACGCAACCATATTCTCGGAAAATAAAGTTTTGAAGTAGAGCTTTTAAAGTCAAAAAAATCTTGTGAAAACAAGACTCTGTCATATGTGTGGGATAGAGGGATTAGTTTATCATCTCTTATTGCGTTGTCTCGTAAAAGCGCATAGATGTTTCTTGCTTTTGAAGGGATTTGTGCTTGATTATGAAGGAATTCCTTTGTTCCAGTCATTAATTTTTCAATGAACGGTAAATAGGGAAGGAGTCCACTAATAACCATAGCAACCATTATATTTGTAAGGACAGGATTGGAATTTTGGATATTCAGAAAACCAGAAATACTTGGCCATACTAATATCAATCCTGAGTACAATATCAATAATGCACAAACATAAAGAATATTGAATAATCGGAATCTCATTTTACTAGAGAGTATTCTTGGGGAAACTTCACCAATATTTATTAAACCTTCAATGGTTTCATCATTGAAATGATCTAAACAGTATTCTGGTAAATTAAATGAGGTACGGCCGTATGAAATTACAACCATGCATCCTAGAACATATGAAACAATAAGTTCAGTGGTCACTTTATTAACATCCGTTGTCTAATAACTACTAGAACATATTAGTACAAAAACGAAGTTTAGCTACTTTTTACGAATAAATAATCATCCTTTCTTAGATACCTTTATTTTAAATATTAATTGGTTACTGAAAAATCATAGTAAAATTTTTGGTCGCGTTTTACGTTTTATATAAGTTAGCTTGTGGTGTGAACAACGTCATGACAATTCAAAAAATTCGCCGATGAACTTAAAAGTTTTGTGTATCTATCTTCACTCTTTTAATACTGTTACTTTTAATATATTGAAAATTAAATGTATTATAACAAGTGGAGGTCGGTAAATTTAAAAGAGGTAGAAGTGACAGGTTTATAGACCTGAAGGATTAATATTAAGGAGCTAAGCCCTAAACATCTTGAAGTCGTTCTAGTGAGTATAATGATCATCTTGTTGATGTATTTGCCAGTCTCTACAAGTAGTAATTCTAGAGAATCCTTTAGATATTAGTGTTTTATAGGATAAATAGATTTATACTTAAGGAGTTGGCTATTATCAATGATCTTGCTTGTTGTTACATATTTTCTACAAAAAAACAAAATAAAATAACGATAATTGTAAGTTAGTGAGTAAACACGCTGAATTCATTTGAGAAAGTGGTGGCCCCTCCCTGACTTGAACAGGGGACCTGCCGATTATGAGTCGGACGCTCTAACCAACTGAGCTAAGGGGCCATATTTTGACTATTTATATTGCATATCCAATATGCTCTAACCGCTATATCAATAAGACTAAGTGATTATTTTAAAATACCGCTTCAATTGAGTAATCAATCAAAAGCGGCGTGCAGTATAAGCATTTTTTATTTTGTTGTCACCACTATAAGCTTAAAAAAATGAGAAAGAAGAACTGTTCGCTTATTTCTTAGCCAAAACCGAGTGTATGTGTACTTCCAAATTATGTTTCTCTTTGTTTTTGTTTATGGTGGCTTGATATTGTTAGTCAAAAACTCTCCCTTATTTATTTCTTCTAAGCGACTGGAATTGTAGTAAAAAAAGCAGTAATACGGCCAATAGGTAAAAATTGATAGTTCCGCCACTGCCACTACCACCACTTGATGATGGTGTAATGGTTATGACTTCAGCGATAACGGTAATAGTTAATGACGCGGTAGTTATTGCCCCTTTATTGTCAGTTACTGTTGTCATAAATACTAAAGATCCAGGCGTTAATGGCGCTACAAAAGAGGTGTTAGCTTGTGTTGTTGATGTTAACGAAACGTCAGTACCTGATGTTTGTTGCCATAAATAGGTGAGTTGGTCATTTTCATTGTCAGTTGCCGTCGCGGTCAAGTTCACAATTTGTCCGGCGTTTACTTGAATATTTTCGCCTAAAGATAACAGTGGAGCAGTATTTGAGTCATCATCTGAAATAGTGATTGTTATTTGTTTATTGACGCCAAGACGGCTGTCGTCAACGGCTTCCAATACTAATAGAAAACTTTCGTTGCTTTCTTCATCATTATCGTTAATCACTTTCAGTGTAATGGTTTTGTTATCACTCTCACCATCAAGCCAAGTTAAGGTACCGGAGTTTTCTTCAAAATCTATACCTAGTTCAGCTTCAATACTTTGTAAGTGATAGTTAATCGAGGTTTCTCCACTGCTGCTACCATCACGTGAAACGTCAATTGTTACTGTATTTTGATTTTCAGCGATGACAACTTCGTTTTGTATAAAGCTGATTACGCCATGGTCAACTCGTCCATCAATAGTTATGGTCAAATAGCTTGGAGATGACAAGGTTGCGCCATTTTGAGGATCATATAATCGAATATAGAAGTCCTCCTGAAATTCTTCGTTACTATTATCACTAATCACATCAATGGTTATTACCTTGTCACTGGTGTCATTATCTTGCCAAGTTAATATTCCAGAAACTGCGGTGTAATCATCACTTTCTTTAGCACTGCCTGATAGCAGTTCATAAGCGACGGTCGCGGTTGTTGCCGCATTATTTACATTAGCTCGTTGAACTGATATTTGCAGAGGATGGCCTTGTTGTGCGGTAATTTTTTTGTTTTTAAAAGAGATGGAGCCTTGTGTTGAAGCTAATGTATTATCTCTTAAAATATACAAGCCACTATTGATATCACTGATCAAGATATTACCTGATGGTAAAAAAGGATAAGCACCCCAAGCACCGGCAAAACTTGCATTATTGGATGGCGTATAGGTATCAAAATTACCCACTTCAACAGGGGAGGTTGGATCGGTAATATCAAGTACGGTTAAGCCTCGTTGGTAGTTAGACATATAGTAGCGATTACCACGAACAAAACCGTTGTGATCAATCGCTTTTGTTGAACCTGTCCATTGACCAACTTGTTGAGGGTTATTTAAATCAGCAATAGAAAATATACGAACGGTAGAATTTAAGCCTCCTTTGTATTCATCAAACTCATCATGTAAAAAAATGAATTGTTTATCTTCACTACCCCAACCAGAATGTACATATTGGTTTTCCTTATTAACGTCATTGTATTGTGCTATACCAAGTGCTTTAACATTATCAGCATCTGATATATTCCAAAGTTTCATTTCTTTTTCGTTAAAATCGATGAAAACAGTGCAGCTTGCATTACTGGTTTGACAGTCGGTGTTTTTTCTATTGTCAGTAATATTTAATGAAGCACCATCATGTGTATAACCACTACCTACTGACGTCACATTGGAAAGTGGTGTCAAGGTGGCTGGGTTAGTTAAGGAATAACTATTAAACGCACCACTAAACTCATCGCTACCGACTATTTGCAAACTAGGTGTTAAACCGGGTAGAGCAATATTTAAGGTATGATCAACATTGGTGATATATATATTATGTGCCATGGCTACAGCTCTATTTCGTTCAACAAGATTAATGGAATGCGGTAAATGGTTTAAATCGATAATCGTGATATATTCGATACCATCAACATCCATACTTGAATAAGCATAAGCACGCCATAAATTAAGACTTTCGTCAAAATGTTGATATACTTTTACATCACGCCAGCCTGAACTAATACCATCAATCGTACCCACTTCAACAGGTTTGATGGGGTCGGTTACATTGACAACGGCGACACCATCTTTTATACCAACTATGGCATATTCGTCACCTGTGTTTAGATCAACATGCCCCCATATATCATTGGCTGAACTAGGTTTTGATGAAAAATCACCTAATGGCATATGCGCTAGCAAATCAATGTTATTACAATCAAAACCACCGGCTTTATTATTTACACAATTGAGCTCTGTTTGTTTTTGACTCAATTGATTGTAATCAGAAAACTTCTCTTGTAGTGCTTTATAATGGGTTAAACTTTTGCCATCTGCTACCACAGTAAACCCTGCTTCTCTTAGCTCTTGTGCTAGTTCAACAGGAACACCCGTTAATACCGTTAAATTGCTTTTAGGGCTTTGACTTTGAAAATGGTCATACTTATTGTAGCCACCCATTACCGGAACCAATTCACTCTTGAAAAAGAACAGTTCTTCACTTGTGGTCACTGTGTATTTTCCAGCAGATACAAGAACTTTATCACCTTTGTTGGCTTGACTTACTGCATAAGCAATCGTTTTACATGGTCTTAAAACGTTGTCACACTTGCCTATGTTTTGCCCTTGCGGAGCAACAAAACGGGCTTTATCGTGTTCTGAGTGAGCAAAAACACTATGGTTGACCATGATAAATGTAAGGGTGTAACAAATAACAGCGAACCTAAACATTCCAGAGTACCTTTACAGTGTAGTGAATAATTAGTATACGATAAGCTTTTGCATCACGTGTGTAAATGTTATATTTTTGTTAATTATAGCAATGTCTTTTAAAGTAAATTAAAAAAATATGTTGATTAAAACTATAAAAATCATGTTTATACGTTGTTTTGTTATGCTCTTTGTTTCTTACCATTTAATTGGATGTTCAGAACAAAATACGCAAACAGCACAATTAACATTTTCGCCAAGCTATAGCGGTGTAATTTTAAATTGCCAGAGTATATTTAACCTTAAAAATACAGCGTGGCACTATCAAAAATTTCAAATGTACATTAGCAATGTTGAGTTATTTGAGAAAGAGAGTGGTTGGCAAATATGGCCGATGAAAACAACTCCCTATCAACATAGCAATGTTGCATTAATAGCGGATAACTGTGGTGAACTCCAACAAATAAATAATCTGTCAAAAGAAATTAGGCAAAAAGAAGATACGAATTGGCAGATAATACTGGAGCCTACCTCCACTCAAAACATAGCAACTAAAATAAGGTTTACGCTTGGAGTCCCTTTTGAACTTAATCATCTGAACCCGTTAACCCAACCGAGCCCATTAAATTTTCCTTCAATGTTTTGGGTCTGGCAAACAGGGCATAAATTCTTACGTATAGAACTTGCTAGCCAAGATGAACATTGGTTATTTCATTTAGGTTCTACGGGGTGCACTGCACCAAGTGTAATGAGATCACCATCGCAACCGTGTAAGCAGCCAAATACGGTTGTGATTGAATTACCTTTTAATCCAAAGAACAAAAATATCCATTTTGACATAGCTAAATTACTGGCAGAAATTGATGTTACGCTCGATACAAGTTGTCAGTCTGCCTTTGGTGATAAAAATTGTTTGCAGCCATTAAATAATATAGGTATTACTGGTAAACAGCAGGTTTTTAGTATTGAAGGCAAGTAAATAGATGTTGAAAATACTAAATAGTTTATTGATGATCAGTTTATTGGTCGCTTGCAGTAAGGCACCAGAGCAAACATCAAAAATAGCGTCATATCAATGGCCAATTATAGAGGGGTTCCCAAAACCGCAAGTGCCCAGAACTAACCCGATGAGTACTGAAAAAGTTGCACTTGGACGAGAGTTATTTTATGACGTTAATTTATCTTTTAATAAAACACAATCTTGCGCTAGTTGTCATATACAATCACATGCATTTGCAGAGCCATTAACGGTTTCTATTGGTTCAACTGGACAACAGCATCGCCGTAATGCTCCCGCATTAGTAAACATTGCTTATAACAAAACACTAACTTGGGCCCATGATGGATTAATCACATTAGAACGACAAATTTTATTACCCATGTTTGGTGAACAACCTATTGAACTGGGGATAACAGGGCATGACGTTGAGGTATTACAGCGTTTCGATACGCTTAGGTATCGAGAACTATTTGTCCAAGCATTTTATGGGAAAGCGCCAAGTTATGAGTTAATTGTTAAGGCGCTTTCAAGCTTTATCCGTAGTCTCATTTCACTTGACTCCCCGTTTGATCGTTATGCCTATCTAGGGGATGACAACGCGATTTCAACATCTGCTTTACGGGGGATGAACTTATTCTTTTCAGAAAAACTAGAATGTCATCATTGTCATGGTGGATTTAACTTTACACAGTCTACAAGTCATGAAAAACAATTAATTGACCGTCGACCTTTTCATAATACGGGTCTTTATAATGTGATAGATCCGACAAATGCGGAAAACATGCAAGCAGGTATTGGCGGTTATCCAAAACTTGATATTGGTTTAGCTGAGATATCTCAGAAAAGTGAAGATAACGGACGTTTTCGAGCGCCTACCTTAAGGAATATCGCAGTATCCGCACCATATATGCATGATGGCAGTATTGAAAGCTTAGGTGCTGTGCTCGACTTTTATGCGGCAGGAGGGAGAGAAATTAGTAAAGGGATAAACCAAGGCGATGGTCGAAAAAATAAATATAAAAGTGTCTTTATCAAAGGCTTTAAAATGACTGAGCAAGATAAAAAAGACTTGTTAGCTTTTTTGCATACACTTACTGATAATTCGTTTTTAACTAACCCTGCCTTTAAAAGACCAAGATAACGAATTGTTTAATTGCTATTAATTTCATTTTAAGTTTGGTTTTTATTTCAACTTAAATTCA
>Ga0105356_10007092_pt1 | contig 10353 bp, 8 predicted proteins | sample GOMGulsemesocosm_3_FD_83502 | JGI IMG/M metagenome (GOLD analysis project Ga0105356, IMG submission 83502) | Methane-oxidizing microbial communities from mesocosms in the Gulf of Mexico - GOM9D Gulf of Mexico | ecosystem: Environmental > Aquatic > Marine > Cold seeps | place: Gulf of Mexico...
TTACGAGATTTTAGTGAATGCATTAAAACAAGCTCGCGAAGGTCGTTTACATATTTTAGGGAAATTGACTGACACCATTGCTTCAGCAAATGAAGAGGTTAAGTCACATGCTCCAAAAATGATCAACAGAAGAATTCCTAACGAATTAATTGGTGCATTTATTGGACCAGGTGGTAAACATATTCAGGAGTTACAGAAAGAAACAGAGACTACAATTGTAATTACTGAAGACGCTGAAACTGAAGAAGGAATTATCGAAATCTTAGGAACTAAACCAGAAGGTATCGAAGCAGTAATTGCGCGTATTGAATCTATGATGTTTAAACCACAAGTTGGTAGTGCATACGAAGTTAAGGTTATTAAAATGTTAGATTTTGGAGCCGTTGTAGAGTATGTAGAAGCTCCAGGAAACGAAGTTTTATTACACGTAAGCGAATTGGCTTGGGAACGCACAGAAAATGTATCTGATGTTGTAAAAATGGGAGATGTATTTGATGTTAAATACTTTGGTTTAGACCCAAGAACTCGTAAAGAAAAAGTTTCTCGTAAAGCTTTGTTAGAAAAGCCAGAAGGCTATGTAGCAAGACCGCCAAGAGACAACAATAGAGGACGTGATAATCGTGGTAGAGACAATCGTAGAGACGATAGAAAACCTAGAGAAAAAAGAGATTAATCTTATTAATGTCTATATAAAACTAAAAGCACCTAATTAAAATTAGGTGCTTTTTTTTATACAAACTAATTGGCCAGGTTTTTAAATTTCAATGGCGTACTCAACGCTACACTCGTTTTCCTTCCACACAGGCAGCCCTCTTAAAAACAAAACCTATCGATTGTTAATTCTTTTTCCAAACTTCGCCTTGCCATTCTTTTTAGATTTATTTTCTTTGTATTCCACTTATGAAAATTCAACGAATTATATACTTATCACTTGGAAGTAATCAAGGAAACAAACTTGAACATCTTCAAAAATCTATTAACTTAATTGCTCAAAAAATTGGGGCAGTATTAAATGTTGGTGGCATATATAAAACACCTGCTTTAGGGTTTACTGGAGACGACTTCTTAAACACTTGTATAAAAGTAACTACTTATCTACCGCCTGAAACTTTAATCAATAGGATTCTTAGCATAGAAAAACAGTTAGGAAGAGTTCGAACAAATACCACAGATTACGCAAATAGAACAATCGATATTGACGTACTTCTTTTTGATGATGAAATTATCTTTTCAAAAGAATTAATTGTTCCACATCCAAGAATGTTAGACCGCAAGTTTGTTTTATTTCCACTAAATGACATTGCGAAAAACACCATCCACCCAGTTGAAAAAAAGCACATAAGTAAATGTTTAGACGCTTGTACTGATATTTCAGAAATTGTAAAAACCACAAAGACTTTATCACGTCCAATCCCTTTAACAGAAAAGTACAACTATATCGCAATTGAGGGGAATATTGGCGCAGGTAAAACAACCTTGTCAAAAATGATGTCTGATGAGTTTAATGCAAAAATTGTTCTTGAACGATTTGCAGACAACCCTTTTCTTCCAAAATTTTATGAAGATGAAGAAAGATATGCATTTCCTTTAGAAATGAGTTTTTTGGCCGACAGATATCAGCAACTAACCGACGATTTAGCACAGTTTGACTTATTTAAAAATTTAATTGTTTCTGATTACTATATCTTTAAATCGTTAATATTTGCACAGGTAACTTTGCAAGAAGAAGAATATTTAATTTATAGAAAAATGTTTGATTTAATGTACAAAGAAATCACAAAACCTGATTTGTACGTCTATTTATACCAAAATACAGATAGGTTATTAAAAAACATTCAAAAAAGAGGAAGAGCATATGAACAGAACATTTCTCACGAGTATTTAAACAAAATCCACAATGGATATAGTAACTTCATCAAAACTCAACAGGATTTAAACACCCTAATAATAGATGTTTCTGAACTTGATTTTGTGAACAATGCATCTGATTATCAATTTATCATAGATAAAATAAACAATCATTAAGTATTTTTTTTATTTTTGCCATAATTAGTTCCCCAACAATTTAAGTTTTAAATTTTAATACCTACAAATGAAAAGAATTCTTTTCTTTCTTTTTGTATCATTATTCACTTGCTCTATATATAGTCAAACGAATCTAAATGATATCATTAAGAACAATAAAATTGAATTAGAAAACAGTAATAGTTGGGCAGTTTCTGCTGGTTTTAGCAATTTTGTAATGCATGGGGATTTGCGTTCAATCGGCACAGGAAATCTAGGAAACTTCTGGAATTTTGGAGCATATGCTTATATCGACAAAATGTTCAACCCTTTATTGGGTCTAGAATTCAAGGTAAACTACTCAAAGATTTCTGGTGGAGCTCAATATTTTTCTGACGTTTATGATATTTTATATCTAAACCAACAAAAAATCACAAACAACTTATTCTTTAAAGGAACCGCATATGGAGCCGAGTTAAATTTCATATTAAGCTTCTCTAACTTATACATTGCCAATGCCGATAAATGGCACGTAACAGGGTACTTTGGGGCAGGATATCACCAATACGACTCTGCTTTATATGAGAAATTATCAGATGGCTCAAATAGCTTATTAATTGACTTTGGAAAAAATCCTGCCAGAAACAGTATTAACGAAGCTAGTTCTATCTATTTATCTGCACAAATAGGTGTGAAGTATAGAATTAACAAAAGAGTAGATCTAGAATTTAGACCTTCTTGGTATTTTAATTATGAAGATCATTTAGATGCTACAATTTCAAACAAACAAGACTGGGAAACTTTTTTTGTGACGCATGTTGGCGTTGTTGTAAAACTAGGAAAGAAAAAAGTATTTACAATTTGGGGTGATACTAAGAAAGAGCCTGAAAACAAGTTTAAAATTGTTGATACAGATAAAGATGGGGTAATTGACGAATTGGATAATGACCCAAATACGCCATTAGGTGTACAGGTATATGGAAATGGGACTCCTGTTGATAGTGATCAAGATGGCGTACCTGATTATATTGACAAATGTATCTTTGAAAAAGGGAGGGTTGATAATGATGGATGTCCGTTTATTGGAGATAAAGACAGGGACGGAATACCTGACAGAGACGATAAATGTCCTGAAGTAAAAGGATTAGAGAAGTTTGAAGGCTGCCCAGATGCAAACTCATTGAGAGTTACTGAGTTGGTCACTGTAATGAGCTATTCTAAAAACATCTATTTTAATACGGATAGCAACTCGATAAGAAGCGGTTTCTATTACACCATGCTAGATGATGTCGCTGAAATTATGCTAAAAAATAAAGATGTTACATTTAGTGTATCTGGTTATACTGATAATGTTGGTTCTGAAGACTACAACTTAAAATTATCTGAAAGAAGATCTAATGAAGCGAGAAATTACCTTATAGAAAGAGGTGTTGAGGCTGATCGAATTTCTGCCAAGGGATATGGTAAAGCAAATCCTAAATACAGTAATAGTACTGAACAAGGAAAACAGCTTAACAGAAGGGTCGAAATTAAATCTGTAGGATACTACGAAAGCAAGACCAAACTAAAAGTTGAAGACATAAACAAAAACTAATTCGCTAGAATTACACATAAAAAAAGAGCGTACCAATGGTACGCTCTTTTTTTTATGTATGTCTTTTTTTAATCAACAAAAGTACCCCTAGCAGTAATCGCAAATTCAAAATCGAAATCCAATTTATTTTGGGTAACAGCATCGCTATAATAGGAAATTACAACTTGTTTCTTTTGTAATAATTTAGACGCAATCGTATTTAACAGCTGTTCATTAGATATCTCAAATTCGACATTGTTTTTAGCAACAGTTAAAAAATTTACACCTAAATCATTTGTGATTTGTATTTCATCAAGAAACACCTTAACATTTGACAATGCTGAAGAATTAGCGTTATAATTTATAATTTTAAAGGACATTTTAGGGACTTTCAAGTCTTTTAAATAGCTCATGTTCTCTTTGAAGAACAACGAAGAAGACAAGCTTATAACGGTATTTGAATTTACTGCTATTTTTGCTCCTTCAGTATCTCTAATTTGTACTGGAAGATTGTTTGTTAGACGGTCTTTAGAATAAAAGACGACATTCTCGTCCGTTTGATTTTCACAGGAAATGTTGATAACGGATAACAAAAACAACACACTAAAGAACTTAATTACTCTCATGGGGGGGGGGATTTGGAGTTAAATTAGAATTAAAGTTAAGAAAAAAAAATAAAATATGCGTTTAAATAAACGATTATTATTTTTTTAACTCCAATTTTTCTGCAAAATAATCACAAAAATCACGCATGGTGTCCGTCATTTTTTGATCATCGGTTGCTCTGTGAAATGCTGAAGACATTGACACCAATGTTTGATGAAAAAACTGTTTCATTTCGTCAACAGGCATATCCTTTGTCCAAAGATCCATTCTTAGCGTATCTTTCTTTTTATGGTCCCAAACAGAAATCATTAAAGCCTTGGAATCCGAATTATCAACCCCTCCATCTTCTGCAGACCAAGAAATCGTTTCTGGAATTTTATTTTCGTCTAATCCTATATTAAATTTTATTTCTGATGTATGTTTTACAGCCATTATCTTTTAGGTTTGTATTTTGATTTTCTATAAATTTCTTCTGGTGAAGTTTCTAATAATTCCGGCAAAGATACATCATTATGTTCCATATATGATCTAACTATTTGCCTTCCAACCCAAGCTCCAATTCTACCAGGAGAGCGATTGTCTTCCGACCTATAAAACTTAGAAAATGGCCCAAGATCTATAAAACGCTTGTTTAGTTTTGTATCAGTGCTGAACAATAATTTATTTTCAATAAAATATTTCCAAACCTGTTCTTCATTATCCATTGCCCAGGCATGCTTTTTTACAGAAAACCCTATTTTATTAGCATCACTAGCTTTTGGAATATACAAATCCAACAAGTACAACTTTACACCTTCTTTTACCATTTTACCAACAAAAGTTCTATCATTAAAACGCTTAACTTCTGTTTTTATAATTTCAGTTGCAATGTCAACTATTAAATGGTTTTTATGATAGTTCTGTTTAATGTAAGCAGGGTAATCAGCATAGAATTTATGCGCTGCCCCTAAATAAACATCTAAAGATATTAAGAGATAATCTTTGGTATACACCACTTTATTTCGGTGATCAATATTACTTAACAGGGTGATTACTCTTGGTGCTTTAAACTTCGGATTGTAATATTTTATGTATTTAAACAACTGCTCTAAATCATTTCTTAAAAATGAAACATCGCTAAAAAGTTTTTGTGTTTCAGCATATAGTTCTTTCTCTTGCGCATTGTTGATCTTGTTTATCCAAATTGAATCGGGCTCATTGGCAGAAAAAAAGAATGGATATTTATCTTTGGTTTCTTGAAGGGTGTTTGCTGTAGTTGTATAAAAATCTACATCAAACCGATCCAAAGAAAATTCAACTTTTACCTCACTTACATCGATTCTATTTTCTTGCTTCGATGTACAAGAAAACACCCCGAATAAAAGTAAAATTATGGAAATGTATTTAGCCATTATCTTTGTATATTAGTTGCTTCATTTTAAGAACGACAAAAGTACTAAAATAGTTTATCAATGAATACCGAAAGAGTTTCAAATCACATTGTAAGTTGGCTAAAAGAATATGCAAATAAAGCAAAGGTAACTGGTTTTGTTGTTGGAGTTTCTGGAGGAATTGATTCTGCCGTTACCTCTACATTGTGTGCTAAAACTGGACTACCTACATTATGTGTAGAAATGCCAATTCATCAAGCAGAAAGTCAAGTTACCAGAGGCCAAAATCATATTGCGCACCTAAAAGATCAATTTAAAAACGTTCGCGGGACTAAAATTGACTTAACAGCTACATTTGAAGCCTTTAAAACCGCAAATAAACAAGAAGAAAAATCTGATAAACTTGATTTAGCACTAGCAAATACACGAGCAAGATTAAGAATGAGCTCTTTATACTATTTGGCTGGACTACATGGAATGTTAGTCGCAGGAACGGGAAATAAGATTGAAGATTTTGGCGTAGGATTTTACACTAAGTATGGTGATGGAGGCGTTGATTTAAGTCCAATTGCTGACTTATTAAAATCTGAAGTTTATGAATTAGCCGCTCATTTAAAAGTTAGTAATTCTATCCAGAATGCCGCTCCAACGGATGGATTATTTGGAGATAGCAGAACAGATGAAGATCAAATTGGAGCTTCATACGACGAATTAGAATGGGCAATGGAAATGAAAGACAAAGGTAAAACAACGCAAGATTTTTCTGGAAGGCAGTTAGAAGTATTTACAATTTACAACCGATTAAATACGCTTAATCAACACAAGATGCACCCAATACCGGTTTGTAAAATCAGTACCGAATTAAAGTAAGTTCGCTGCAATCATCATTCTTTTAATTTTATGATACGACCTCTTTTTCGATCCATTAACAATCGAAAACGGCAGTATAATTAGTAGCTGAATGATTTTTAAAATCTGTAATATTCTTTTCATTTTTTCTTTTTTAGCGGGTACTAATATACAAAAAATAAAACTTCTCAAGACAGGGTGTAAACACCCTTTTAATTAAAATAATCTAAACGACTCTGTTTAGTTTTTCAAATAGACGCTTTTTTAAGTCGGTATAGTTGGTAATAAGTTCTAAATCTAATGTCACTGAATTTCCATTTCTAGCTTCATTCATTATTTCGATAATTTTCTTTTCGATTAAAACCCTTCTTAGATTCAGGATTGCATCAGTTACCAATTTTGGAAGTATTTTTTTCGTTTCTTTTACAAAGACATCTTTGCGTTCCCAGTCACTAAGTTGGTACTTTTCTTCATCCATTAAAATATTTGTAACCTCAAGGGCAACTTGTTTATTTTCATGATTTATTAAGCGCTCAACTTCAATTTTCTCTTGCTGATTCATTTGATGGATTAACTCATAATACACCGTTTTAAAAATAGTATTGGTAAATTCAATCTCGTCATCTTGCAAATTCACATAAAGTTCTTGAGATATTTGATTGGTATACTCTTCTTCTTCTACCGATATTTTTCCATTTTCATTCTCAACTTCTACCTGCTGGATAAAGTTCACTTTTTCATTGCCATACAACAATAAAATTCTAATAATTTCTTTTTCAAGAAGATCCAATTGATCTATTTTCTCTGAAGAAACCACTCCACCTTTTACGGCCGTCATTGCTGCTTCTTGCTCCATAAAATACTCTGGAGGAGGTTGATTTGGATCTACATTACTTTGGCTTCTTTTTGGCTTTGTCTCTTTATTTAATAGCTGTGCCAATTCACTAAACAATACACGTTCAGAAATTTCCATTATCCTAGAGCACTCTTGTACATATACCTCTCGTTGAATACCGTCTGGTATTTTAGAAATACTTGTAACAATATCCCTGATTAATCCCGCTTTTTTAACCGGATCATTCTTTGCTTCTTTCATTAATAAAGAAACCTTAAAATTGATAAAGTCTTGAGCAGAATTTTCTAAATATTCTTTCAACTCTATATCAGAATGTGATTTCGCAAAACTATCGGGGTCCTCTCCTTCTGGAAAAGACACCACTTTCACATTCATTCCCTGCTCTAGAATTAAATCAATTCCGCGAATTGACGCTCTTAATCCTGCTGCATCTCCATCAAAGAGTACAGTAATGTTTTTTGTTAGCCTTCTCACCAATCGAATTTGATCAGAGGTTAAAGCAGTTCCTGAAGAAGCAACAACATTTTCTATTCCCGATTGATGAAAAGAAATAACGTCTGTATATCCTTCAACTAAAAAACAATTGTCTTGTTTTGCAATTTCTTTTTTGGCTTGATAAATTCCGTATAAGATTTTACTCTTATGGTAAATATCACTTTCAGGAGAGTTTAAGTACTTTGCAGCTTTTTTATCAGCAGCTAATATACGTCCACCAAAACCTAGAATTCTACCAGACATAGAATGTATTGGAAACAAAACACGTCCTTTAAAACGGTCAAATTGCTTGTTTTCTTTTACAATTGTTAATCCTGTTGAAGCTAAATATTTTAGATCATATCCCTTATTTAGTGCCGCTTTTGTAAAATTATCCCATTCGTTTCTACAATACCCTAGTTCGAATTTTTTAATGATATCATCTCTAAATCCACGTTCTTTAAAATACGACAAGCCAATCGCCTTCCCTTGTTGGGTATTAAGCATTAGGTCGTGAAAGTAATCTGAGGCAAATTTAGACACCACAAACATGCTTTCGCGCTCGTTTAGTTGTTGTTTTTGCTCATCCGATTGTTCTGTTTCTTCAATTTCGATGTTGTACTTTTTGGCCAAATGCCTAATTGCCTCTGGATACGAATAATGCTCGTGTTCCATTAAAAACGAAATCGCATTTCCTCCTTTACCAGTACTAAAATCTTTCCAAATCTGCTTCACTGGAGACACCATAAAAGAAGGAGATTTCTCATCTGTAAAAGGGCTCAATCCCTTAAAATTACTTCCCGCCTTTTTCAAGTTCACGTACTCTCCTATCACTTCCTCAACACGAGCAGTCTCAAAAACGCGATCAATAGTTTCTTTAGATATCATACAACAAAAATAACTAAAAAAGACCTCACAAAATCATCTTTTGTAAGGTCTTTATTGTTTATTATAATAAGATCCCGAATCAAGTTCGGTATGCCATGTCTTTAAGAAGCAACACTCATTTTTTTCAATGCTGTCTTTGTTAATTTATTTTCTGCGTACTCTTTAGACACCACAAATTCTTTTTCATCAGAACTTGGCAACTCGAACATCGCATCTGTAAAAATTGCCTCACATAAAGAACGCAACCCACGGGCACCCAATTTATATTCTACCGCTTTAGAAACGACATAATCCAAGGCATCTTCTTTAATTTCAAAAGTAATATCATCCATACCAAACAACTTTGTGTATTGTTTAATAATTGCGTTTTTGGGCTCTGTTAAAATTGCTCTTAGTGTTGCTGCATCTAATGGATTCATATAACTCAACACTGGTAAACGACCAATAATTTCAGGAATCAAACCAAAAGCTTTTAAATCGGATGGAATGATGTATTGCAACAAATTATCTTCATCAATTCTATCCTCTGCAACAGAGGCAGAATATCCAACAGCTTGCATATTTAAACGCTTGCTAATAATCCTGTCTATTCCTGAAAAAGCACCACCTGCAATAAATAAAATATCTTTTGTGTTTACTTCAATAAATTTTTGATCTGGGTGTTTACGCCCGCCTTTAGGAGCCACATTTACTACCGATCCTTCCAACAGCTTTAACAATGCTTGCTGCACTCCTTCTCCAGAAACATCTCTTGTAATTGATGGATTATCTCCTTTACGAGCAATCTTATCTATTTCATCAATAAATACAATTCCACGTTCAGCTTTGGCAACATCATAATCTGCCGCTTGCAACAATCTACTCAAAATGCTTTCTACATCTTCTCCAACATAACCTGCTTGTGTTAACACCGTAGCATCTACAATTGAAAAAGGAACATTTAACATTTTTGCAATCGTTCGGGCAACTAATGTTTTCCCAGTACCAGTTTCACCAACTAATATGATATTACTCTTTTCAATCTCAACCTCATTATCATCAGACTTAGATTGCAACAATCTTTTATAGTGATTGTAAACAGCAACTGCCATTGACTTTTTAGTCTCAAGTTGTCCAATAATATACTGGTCTAAAAACTCTTTAATCTCTAAAGGTTTTTTTAACATCACATCTTTAGACAAACCTGCAGCTTGCTTTTCAGTAACTTCTTCTTCTAAAATTCCACCTGCTTGTTCGATACATTTATCACAAATATGCGCATCAATCCCCGCTATTAACAAATTGGTTTCGGCTTTTTGACGACCACAAAACGAACATTCTAAATTCTCTTCTTTCGACATGATTCTTTTCTTTAGTATCTGTTTTTCATTACGAGCAGAAAGCGACGAAGTGCTCTTAATTAATTGAGCGCTTACTTCTATTCATTCGCAATGACGTAAAATTATTTTCTTGTTAAGATTTCGTCAATCATTCCATATTCTTTTGCTTCAGCAGCTTTCATCCAATAATCTCTATCAGAATCTGTATGTACTTTTTCTATTGTTTGCCCAGAATGATCTGCAATAATTTCATACAATTCATCTTTCAATTTCAAAATTTCTCTTGTTGTAATTTCGATATCAGAAGCTTGTCCTTGTGCCCCACCTAGTGGTTGGTGAATCATAATTCTAGAATGTGGCAAGGCAGAGCGTTTCCCTTTTTGTCCTGCACACATCAACACAGCACCCATAGAA
>Ga0105356_10007098_pt1 | contig 10349 bp, 7 predicted proteins | sample GOMGulsemesocosm_3_FD_83502 | JGI IMG/M metagenome (GOLD analysis project Ga0105356, IMG submission 83502) | Methane-oxidizing microbial communities from mesocosms in the Gulf of Mexico - GOM9D Gulf of Mexico | ecosystem: Environmental > Aquatic > Marine > Cold seeps | place: Gulf of Mexico...
TACCAATTGAATATCCAAGAGCTTTTTCTATTTCGTCGATAAATCGTGAATTCCCCATAGGCATTGAGCACATTGCAGCTTGTGTAAAGTGAATGATCTCCTTGTTTGACAAATGTTCTGAGAGCAATCCTTTATACTTCTGATAAATCACAGCTAATGAATTAGACAACGCTAAATAGACAGGATGTGGATTCAATAGTTTTCTGTATGTAATTCCGACATTTACACGGTAGCTGGACCATTTATAATCAGCTGGATGAGCAACCATATTTGCCGTTACCGGGTTAAGTTCAATGTATAACATACAGGCAAGAAGGTATTCATCAGCTCGAATTAGACTCGCTTTAAAACGCCCCTCAAATAATGTACCTGTACGAGAAAATTGTTTATTGATGTATTGAACATATCGGCACCCTATCGATTGCATGACACTAGAAATACCTTTAGCCGAACTCGGTGTCATCAATAAATGTACGTGATTAGTCATTAGTACATAGGCATGTAAATCTACACCATATTTTTGACAGCTATCCGCTAAACACGATAGATAAAATACATAATCTTGCTAAGTAAAAAAGCAAACTTGACGGTTATTACCTCGTTGAATCACATGACAAGGTAAGCCCGATTGAAACATTCTTGGTTTTCTCGGCATATCGAATCCTTTCGATTAAAAATCCAAGTATAGTCGAAGCAAAAAAATAAGGCCTATGACTTTAATTCGTCACCGACCCCTTTTATTTTTTTGCCGATACAGATCAGTTTCATGCGAGTTGGATCACGATAGTCTTCAGTAATGGCTTGATATAGAGCAGTAAATTGTGAGTTATATACTTTCACTTGCTCTTCACCGTATTCGGCTACCGCTTCTTTTTCTGACAAACCAACCGTACCAATTACAGCTTAAATCGTCGAGAGGCTAAACCAATCATTCCTAATACGAAAATAGCAAGTGTTGAAGGCTCTGGTACACCAACACTGGCTTTAACTATGTTGTCCAATGCCCAACCGCTAAGATTCGATGTTTGAGTCACTTTAAACTCATCAATTAACGTATCAGACTGAAAGAATGCACTAGGTACAGGGTAAATGCTTCCTGAACTATAGATTAAAGAATCGATTAGAATACCATTTGAAAAAGTTTCTACAGTAAGATCAACGTTTCTTTGATCGATAAGTTGAAAACCAAACTGTGTAATCCCCTCAATAAATGAAAAACCTAGTCCCATTCCCATATCAAAGTTATCGATACCATCACTCACATCAACAATACTTAATTGTCCTTCGAATGAACCGAGTGCTTTACCGTCAGTTCCAGCACTTAATGTATCACCTGTTGGAGAGGTAACACCTAAAACCTCGACACTTGATAGCCCAAAATTTTGAAAATAACTGTCACTATTGGAAATAGCGCCAGCTGTTGCTGAACTAAAATCCAATTGTGTGTAATTTGCCTCTAACTCTGCTTCAGTAATTGAAATTAAACCGGCATTGGCAAAGTTTACACTGCAGCTAGCAGAGAGTACTAAACTTATAATAAGTGTATTGAGATATTTGATTTTCATCAAGTTTCCTTTTAGTTGGCAAATGTTTAAAGTAAAATTTTGCATAATTAAATATTGAAGAAATAAAGTAAAAAACATGTCTAAACTGCAATAATAAATTTATAAATATTACTGTTAAATTTGACATTAATTACCTTGCCTGATTTATGTATTTTTCATAAATCGACGTGATACTAACGCCATCAAGCCCAACGAAAATATAGCGAGAGTCGAAGGCTCGGGTACAACAGTTAAACGTATTAGCTTGAAGTCTATTTGAGCCATTACATCGTTCATATTGCTATCAATATAGAAAGCGTTAAAACTTGCTCCCTGAAAAGCATCATATGCTCCTACTGATAAGTCGATGCTGTCTGAAGTATAACCTGCTGCCGAACCATTTATTCCTGCACCATTTACAACATAACGGGTATTCTGATCAAAAAAATCTTTAGCTATAGCACTATTTTTAGTCAGAGCCACTGTCCAATCATCAAGTAATGCCTGGAAAGGATTCAACAATAAATCGAATTCATCAGCGCCGTCAATATCAGCATAACCCTCAGGTAAAAATACTTCGCTAAAAAAATCATCATCAGTATTTGCTATACCATCAGCACCATCATCGTATCTATTTATTTGTGGGAATACAGAGTCATCATGAGTGAATTGAAAAGAATAACTATCACCCACACTAAAAGCGCCAAAGTCATTGATGCTCGCGGTGATTTCAACATCAAACGTTGTAACGATAATACCTGCAAAGGCTTGACCTATGGATAGTGAGGACAAACAAGTTAAAAGAGGCAATACTAGTATTACTTTGAGTAGACTCATTAAAATTTCCTAATTAATTATATTCGTTAACTATGCTGTTATTTCAAGAGGCTTGTTATGAGTATTAATTACTCGCTTATCTTGAACTCGACGTGATGCTAAGGCAATCACTCCTAAGACCAAAATAGCAAATGTTGATGGCTCAGGTACGAGAGTCATCTTCACAAGCATCGTACTATAGCGGAAATCTAAGTTGTTAAGTTGGTCATCATGATTGACGTTTCGTCCATGTGAATATACATAATCACTGGCCGTATCTCGGTCATAAAAATGAACAAACGACAGTGACCCATACATATCCGCGAACCACCCCAAAGCATACCCTGGGAAATCACTCGTGCCCATAGCGGAAAAAACGGCTTCATGCACTGAGTTACCATTTACGTTATTAGCATCAAAACGATTGTAATAAGATCCTGCAGGGTATACTTCGTCAACAGAGGTCCCTTTGCCTGAAAAGGCATTGATCCACATCGACAAAACCTGACTTTCTGTGGCTAATTCCCAACCAAAGAACTCTGTATTCAACTTGCTTACAACTTGAGAGTACGAATATTGGTTATTCACACCAAAGTCCATCCACTCATACCCCGTTGTTTCATCAATAAAGCTGTTGTTAGTCGTGTTAGTTATAAGGCCCGCATTTGAAAAAACGCTTACCGCTAATAATATTGTTGCCAAAGTTGCATTTAAAAATATAGATTTCATTAGATTCCTTTTGATTTTTTGATAGTAAATTGTTAAAAATACGATTTTATGAGCACTTCCCTTTGACCCCAGCAAAAAACACACTAAAATATTGCGAATTTTCAAATAGAAGGGGGTTCTTCTAACTTTAATAATACATACAGCGCTTCAGCCTTAGACTTATTTTCAGTTCTCCGTATTGCTTTATCCATTAGCTTTTTATCTATAATGTTATTAATAATCTCATCAATAGTCGCGTCGTAATCTGGATGTTCTTTTATCGATAATAAATGTTTTTCCATGTGTCCACCTTTACTGTTGAATCCGTCCAACCTTAAAAGAAATACTTAACTAACCATCATTAATAATTTCTTTTATTTACACTAAGCACCTATTTTAAAGTTAACAAATTTTCTGAATTTTGTGTCTTGTAAACATGGCGGTTAAGTACAGTTTTTTTTAATGACCTTGCATGAACTTTAGTCAGTAACACTACTAGGCTAAATTATGAAGGAGGTACTCTTTATTAACATTTAAGTAACTGCCAAAAAGGTGCACAGTACTGCCAAAGTAATGAGTGCGGACATTACTACCTTAGATTAAGCCAATGAATAATAAGGATATACTTTATGTGAGTGTTATTGGTGAGTAAGTATTAAAATGGGGAATGAAAAAGGTAATAATCATGATTAATAACAAAATTATTACCTTTGAAGTTTGTAAAACAGCGTTAGTAGTCGCTAAACTGTGATAGAAATATTCGATAGGTAAGTACTACAAACCACAATTATTTATTAGTATTTATGAGTGATCAGTTTGTAGTGACTTAGTTGAACTTTGTTGTTGCACGTATTGTTTAGGAGACAAACTATATTGTGCTTTGAAACAACGACTAAAATAATTAGCTGTTGAAAAGCCACAATCCATAGCCACCTGAGTGACAGCCTTTCCTTTAAGTAGCATTTCAGCTCCTTTTTGTAGGCGAAAGCTTCTCAAGTAATCAGAAAATGTTTGGGCAAGTAATGCTTTCATTTTTCGATGAAATTGTCTTTCGCTCATCGCTAATTCTGGAAAAATTTGAGTAACTTTAAGATCAACGTCATGATATTGCTTTTCAAGCAAATCAGCTAGTTGACGCATAAAGCGTTTATCTTTTTCAGAAACCCCTGCAAATCGAGTAGCTTCCAACGCTGTTGCACTGTCTTTTTCTACGGAAATATTTGAGTGAGTTAACCCGCCAATTCTTTGGCTAATTAATTGTCTGATATTAAGTAAACTTCCAACCCGCAATATTAACTCTTGCTGATTAAAAGGCTTATTCATATATTCATCAATATCAGTTTTCCAAGCTTCTAAGCGACTTTCATCATCACCTTTAGCGGTAAGCATAACGATAGGTATATGAGAGGTTTTCATATCAGTGCGTAAAATTCTAGCAAGCTCGAAACCATTACGTCTAGGCATCATCAAATCGGTAACAATTAAATCAGGTATTAATGCTAACGCCATCTTAATACCTTCGTCACCATTATCAGCCACAATACAATCGTATTCTAATTCAAGGCATTGAACGATGTAAGTTTGCATATCTTTATGGTCTTCAACGACGAGCACTTGCGGCTTATTCGTTAATAACGTACGATTTGGCTCAGGTAAACCCTTTACAGACTCACTATGATTTTGATTGTCTATACCTGAAGCTAAACCTAAAGAACCTTCATCAAGTGTTTGCAATAACTCAACTTCTTGTCTGACTATTCCTTGTGAAACTTCTTCTTTTGAAGTTCGTGCTTGATGGTTCTTGCCATTCTCATGTTCACGGCTTGTTGATGGTTGCGTTTCATCGGTTGTGGGTAAGGTCAGTGCAACAGGAAGGATTACTATAAATTCAGCCCCTTTTGCTAGCTGACTACGAACACTTATTTTCCCGTTAACACTTTCAACTAATTCTTTTACTAAGGCTAAGCCAATCCCTGCGCCAACGATATGTTCAATCTCTTGGTCGTTAGCCCTAACAAAGCGTTCAAATATTCGCTGTTGCTGAGCTTTTTCAATACCATAACCGTTGTCTTTTACACTAAAGGTTATTTGCCCATCAGTCCGATGGCATAAAATATCAATGTTTCCGCCAGCAGGTGTATATTTTACCGCATTGGATATCAAGTTAATGATAACTTTTTCTGCGGTATCTACGCCCATATTCACTATCAAACCTTCGCCTAACTTAATACTTGCGTTAATATTTTTACTTTCAAATAATGAAAAAACACTATCATTAGTTCGCTTTAGCACCGCACCAAAATCTATCACATCTTTGTCTTCAAATTTAACATTGTCCAGTCTGGCAAGGTCTAACAACTGATCAACCATACGTAGTAGTCGTTTGGCATTGAGTGAAACCATTTGCAAAGATTGCTTAGTTTCACTGTTTTTAATTTGTTTTAATATTCTGTTTATTGGGCCTATTACCAACGTAAGTGGTGTTCGAAATTCATGTGAAACATTGGCGAATAATTCATTTTTCTTTTTGATCAACTCTGCGTTAATTTTCACAGTCTGTAGTTCATATTGTCTTTTATGATATTGCTTTATGCGCAAGTGATAGCCTAAAAATAAAAGCATAACTCCTAACAAAATTGTGATTGTTTTAAAAGTAAGTGTTTGAAACCAAGCAGCTTGTTGCTCAATATCAATGCTAAGCTCCTTACTGCTCCATTGTCCTTTCCTATTACTGCCTTTTATTTTTAACTGATATTTCCCAGGATCTAGATTAGTGTAAGTTGCTATTCGGTGTTTTGAGCTTACTTCGATCCAATTTTTATTGTATGGCGCTAATTTGAAAGCGTATCTATTCTTGGCAGGCTCTGAAAAATCTAAAGCCGAAAATTCGACACTAAAATTTTGATTTTCTGGCGATAGCTGCAAATTTTCAGAAAAGCTTATGGGTTTACTATCTAACGATACTTGGGTAACCACTAAATTAGGCTGATAATTCCAAACTTCCCGTTTATCAGATTCAACCACCAGTAACCCTTTACTACCGCCAAAGAGTAGTTTTCCATCTTTAAGTCGAGTATAAGAACGCGTCCAACCCGCACCAATATCCACGCCATCACTTATATTAAAAGTGTGGTTTTTCCAACGAGTGGTATCGATCATTTGAAAAGCGGAAGTCCAAATATTACCTTGTTTGTCTTCAACAAGATTTTTTTGCCCCATCGCGACACTCTCACCCTTTAAATGGTCGCCAATGGATTCAAAGTTTGCTTGCCCATTATCCCAGCTTATTAAACGTTGATAGTCTTTATCTGTCGCAACCCAAAGCGTATTTTTGCTGTCAATGAGCAATGAATTTACATCATTATGAGCCAGAGAGTTTACCTTACTTTCATCATGATAAAATCGTTGTAGTAATGTTTCCCCTTTAGCAAGAACGTATAAACCTGATTGTCCGCCAATCCATAAATGACCAGAGGAATCAATTACTAATGAGTCTGCATGTTCAGTGAATGGGGTGTTTGGCTGATCAACAGTAGAAATTGATGAAAACTGTTGAGATTTAATATCAAATTTATTTAACCCGCCACTGGTACTAACCCAGAGTGTGTCATTTTCAGCAGGGAGTATTATTTGGATATAGTTATTGAGTAACCCCTCTTTTGAGGTAAAGCGTTGAAAGTTGTCATTTAACTTATTAAGACGGTGTAATCCACTTTGTCGGGTGCCAACCCATATTTCACCTTCAGGTGTTTGTGCCAACGCGGTGATACCGCCATCACCTAGCGAATTTTCATCTTCTGAATTAGGCCGATATTGCCCTATTAATCCTTTATTCAAGTCGAGAACATCAATTCCATTTCCTGCAGTACCCACCCAAATAAGGCCGTTTTGGCTTTCCATAACAGAAGATACATCGCCATAACTCAGCAACGAACTTTGAGTAGGACTATGGCGAAGCATTTGGAACGCCTGATTCTTGGTATTATATTGATTCAGTCCTGCCCCCCAAGTTCCAACCCAAAGTAAACCACTATCATCGTTTAATAAAGGCCCTATTGCATTTGAACTTAATCCATTTCGTATGGCAGGGTCGTGTTTTACTATTGACGCTATTTTACCACTATTTCCATCAATCAGATGAAGACCACCACCGTAGGTTCCCATCCAAATGTTTCCAGAAAAGTCTTGTGAAATTCCCGTAACCCAGGGGTGAGACAGACTTTTTTTATTTGCAATGTCTTGGGTTAATGGCAACCAGTTTACCTTGGTGTTTTCACGTTCAATCCAGCCACCACCATGCTCAGGTGTGCCAAACCATATCGCGCCATTAGATGCTTCAAAAAGCCTCATAATGTTTTTTCCGGCAAGTGAATTTTCAACCTGCTTTTCTGAAAACATTGCTTGTATGTTTTTATTCTTGACTGATAACTTATTTAGCCCACCCCAACTGCCTATCCATAAGTCACCGAACTGATCGACCATTAATGAACGTATACGATTATTTATAATGGATTGAACATTATTGTCGTCATGTAAATAGTGTACGAAACCCGAGTTTTTAGACGATAAATAATCTAGTCCTTTATTGGTTCCCAGCCAAATCCCGCCAACATCATCAACAGCAATAGCATCAACGCGGTTATTAAGCAGAGAGGTGTGATCATCAGGGTTATGTTTGAAATTATTGAAATTATTGGTGGTAGGGTCGTAAATTGAAATACCATTGCCTAATGTTCCGACAATAACCTTTCCGTCATTAGTTAATGCGATTGATCTAACATAATCGCCCGTTAACGAATTCGGGTTTTGTTGATCATGCTTATACTGAATAAAGTTGTAGCCATCGTATCGCACTAAACCATCTTGCGTTCCTATCCAAATAAAGCCCTTTTTGTCTTGAACAAGCGCAGTAACAATACCGCCATCTATGGTATTTTGATCATCGATAGAGATAAATAACGGTGTTTCGATTGCAGAAAAAGTTCTAAAAGAAAATAACAAAGTTAAAATTAAGGAAAAAAATAGTAGACGCAAAACAAATACCTTATGGATAGCATAAATTCTTTCTGGGTGCAGAAATATACCACAAAAATTGCCTTTTTCGTTTGCAGTTATTCGTGTGGTGTATAAAGAATAACAATGACTTTTAGAAAGATTTACAGAGTTAAAGCCGCAGAAAAACGTTTAAATGTATTCGCTAATTATTATTTGAAGGCGGATAAATAATCGGGTTATTAAAATATAGAGATTTAAGAAGGGCAACCACACTCCCCCCTAACAAAGGATTTTATTAGAGGAAAGTAAGTTTTCAAAGTTTATCAATCTAAAGCGTAGATTTTCCAGATACCAATTTACAAGGTAACAAACTCTTCAGCCGAAGTCGGATGAATAGCGACCGTATTATCAAAATCAGCCTTAGTAGCGCCCATTTTCATTGCCACGGCAAAGCCTTGCAATAACTCATCACTACCAAAACCTATGCTATGAATACCGACAATTTTTTCTTCCTTGCCGATACAGATCAGTTTCATGCGAGTTGGGTCACGATATTCTTCAGTGATCGCTTGATACAAGGCAGTAAATTGTGAGTTATATATTTTCACTTGCTCTTCGCCGTATTCCGCTAGCGCTTCTTTTTCTGACAAACCAACGGTACCGATCACAGGATGACTAAATACTACTGTGGCGATATTTGAATAGTCTAAATGTTCATAAGGTTTATTGTTAAATAAACGTTCACATAAACGACGCCCTGCCGCGACCGCAACAGGGGTTAATTGTGCTCTGCCGGTATTATCACCAACGGCATAAATGCCAGCGACGTTGGTATTTTGATATTTATCCGTTGGAATAAAACCACGCTCATTTAGCTCAATGCCTGCAGCATCGATATTAATATTATCGGTTGCCGGCTCTCGGCCGATAGCCCAAACAAGTGAGTCTACCGGGCCGACTGACTTACCATTTTCTAAATGTACGGTTAATTTACCATCATCATGTTTTTCAACCCGAGTTGGTATACTTTGCGTATGTAATGTTGGACCATGCTTTGCCATTTGCTCGACTAAAGTATCACTAAGCATGTCATCGAATTGGCGTAATGGCTTTTCTTTACGTACCAACAAATGTGATTTGCTACCTAAGGCATGAAAAACACCGGCAAGCTCTACCGCAATATAACCTGCACCAACGACGGCAACACTATCAGGCTGCTCTGTTAACGCAAAAAATCCATCAGAATCAATGCCGTGCTCTGCACCTTCAATAGTAGGAATACTTGGACGACCGCCGGTCGCAATAACAATATGGTCGGCAGTAATTTGCTCACCGTTTACTTCAACAGTATTTTTATTAACAAACTTGGCAAAACCATTGATAACAGTAACCTCGTTACTGGCAAATCCGCGCGCATAAGCGGCATGAATTCGTTTTATATAAGCTTCACGATTTTCTACTAATTTGGCCCAGTTAAATTCTTGTAATGGCGCTTTAAAGCCATAATCTGCAGCATAATGCAAAGCATCGGCTATCTGTCCTGCATACCACATTGCCTTTTTAGGTACACAACCGACATTGACACAAGTACCACCAATATGACGTGCTTCTATGACCGCCGCTTTTTTACCAAGTTTCGCCGCGCGGTTGGCCGAAGCAATACCGCCACTACCCGCGCCGATAGCTAGAAAATCAAAATGTTGAGTCATGGTAAAAGTCCAATGTTAAGTAAATTATTATTTATGAATATGAGGCTTAGTCGGCATTCTTTCAAGCAAAGTCGAAATAAGCTAAATTATCTGACCGTAAAGCTTGAATAAATCGTTCATTGGCATTACATATTTAGTATACAAATTTTCCTCACACAAGAACCCAAACTATGAGCAACCCCTTGCTAGCACAAAATAAATTACCTGCATTTTCACAAATTAAACCAGAACATGTAAAACCCGCAGTAGAACAAGCCATTGCGGATTGTAAAAAAGTAATTGTCGATGTGTTAGCAACTACGACTAAATTTACCTGGGGCAACCTAGTCACGCCAATAGATGAAGTCGATGATGTTTTAGGTAAATTATGGTCACCTGTTTCTCATATGAACTCTGTCGTTAACAGTGACGAATTGCGTGACGCTTACGAGTCGTGTTTACCGCTACTTTCAGAATACGGAACTTTTGTTGGTCAACATCAGCCGCTCTATCAAGCTTACCAACAACTTGCGGATAGCGATGAATATGCAACATTGGACACAGCACAAAAGAAAGTGATTGATAATGCACTACGTGA
>Ga0105356_10007105_pt1 | contig 10342 bp, 11 predicted proteins | sample GOMGulsemesocosm_3_FD_83502 | JGI IMG/M metagenome (GOLD analysis project Ga0105356, IMG submission 83502) | Methane-oxidizing microbial communities from mesocosms in the Gulf of Mexico - GOM9D Gulf of Mexico | ecosystem: Environmental > Aquatic > Marine > Cold seeps | place: Gulf of Mexico...
ACGGTTGATGCCGGCTGGGGTTTCCCCCGGTCGGTGCCTGCAGCGCACTCTCGAAAAGCTCTATTATAGACACAGTGCCGCTGGAATCTGCTCCCCCTCGTTTTGCCCACTGCAGTCGCTACGTCTGCGAGTACTCCCCCGGTGCCGTCCAATCAGGCCGTTAATTCCCTTTTTTTAGCTCTTGGGCCCGAATATCGCTTGCCACTACTCACTTAACTACACAATCTAGGGTATAATGCCCGGCTTTTTTAGGCGGTCAAACCATTTGTAGGTCCCAAGGCGAACCTTGCTGGGCTAGTGATGGCTGTCAAACCTCAAATCCCGCGGAGCCGCTATGCCAATCTATGAATATCAATGCCAGGACTGTGATCACCGTCTGGAGGCATTGCAGAAATTAAGTGATGCACCGCTGCAAAGCTGTCCCGAATGCGAGCAGCCACGATTGAAAAAATTAATCTCCGCCGCCGGCTTTCGGCTAAAGGGCAGTGGTTGGTATGAAACGGACTTTAAAACCGGTAACAAGAAGAACTTGGCATCCTCCGGCGATTCGGGTTCTAAATCCTCATCGAACACAGACGGGGCCAGCTCTGCTGGTAAATAAACAACGAGTTTGACACTGCTGCCGACTAGGTTAGGTCAATACATCGGCAGTTCAAGCTAACAATCAGCTTTAAACGACAGGAATAAATAGCAATGCGCAGTCATTATTGTGGCCAAATTACCTCCGCTGACATCGACCAGGAAGTTACCTTATACGGTTGGGTCGATCGTCGCAGAGATCACGGCGGCGTGATCTTCTTGGATTTGCGCGATCGCAACGGTATTGTTCAGGTGGTATTTGATCCGGATACTGAAGAACATTTTGCACGTGCCGACCGGGTGCGCAGTGAATACGTGCTGCAGGTCAAGGGGCGTGTTCGCGCCAGAACCGATGCCACGGTCAATCCTAATATGAAAACGGGTGATATCGAGGTGCTGGGCAAACAATTGGAAATCCTCAACAGCGCCGCCACGCCTCCTTTTCAAATGGATGAGCACACCGAAGTGGGTGAGGACGTTCGTCTAAAATACCGTTTTATAGACCTGCGTCGTCCGGAGATGTTGGAAAAACTCAAGCTGCGCTCGCGCATTACCTCGTCGATTAGACGCTTCCTCGACGGCAACGACTTTCTCGACATCGAAACGCCCATTTTGACCAAGGCAACCCCGGAAGGGGCCAGAGACTATTTGGTACCCTCCAGAACTCACGCCGGTAAATTTTTTGCCCTGCCGCAATCGCCGCAGCTGTTCAAGCAGCTACTGATGGTGGCTGGCATGGACCGCTACTACCAGATTGCCAAGTGCTTTCGCGACGAGGATTTGCGGGCTGACCGCCAGCCAGAATTTACTCAGATCGATATTGAGTGTTCCTTTATGGACGATCAGCAGATTATGGCTATCACCGAACAGATGATTCGCGAATTGTTTCACGAAGTGCTGGATGTAGAGCTTGGTGACTTTCCCCGCATGCCCTACGCGGAGGCGATGGACCGTTTTGGCAGCGACAAGCCCGACCTGCGTATTCCTATGGAGTTGGTCGATATCAACGACCTAATGCAAAAAGTAGACTTTAAGGTGTTTAACGGTCCAGCCAACGATGCTAATGGCCGGGTAGCCGCCTTAAAAGTACCCGGTGGCGCCCAGTTGAGTCGCAAGCAAATTGATGAATACACTAAATTTGTCGGTATTTATGGTGCCAAGGGACTTGCGTGGATCAAGATTAACGATGTAGCCGCGGGAATCGAAGGATTGCAGTCACCGATCCTGAAGTTTATGCCCGATGAGATTGTGGTGGAAATGATGAGCCGGTTGGCAGTTGTCGATGGCGACATTGTATTTTTTGGTGCCGATAAAACCTCGGTGGTTAATGAAGCGCTGGGGGCGCTGCGAGTCAAAGTGGGCGAAGATCTGGGGTTGATTGAATCGCAGTGGGCACCGCTGTGGGTGGTCGACTTCCCCATGTTTGAAGAAAATAGTGAGGGCAACTTAACCTCTATTCACCACCCCTTTACCGCACCGGCATGCTCCGCCGAGGCACTAGCGAAAAATCCTGCAGGGGCCCTGTCTATCGCCTATGACATGGTGTTGAATGGCACCGAATTGGGTGGCGGCTCGCTGCGTATTCATCAGGTAGAGATGCAGCAGGCCGTGTTCAAGGTATTGGGTATTGGTGAAGAAGAGGCTCAAGAGAAGTTTGGTTTCCTGCTCGACGCTCTAAAATTTGGCGCGCCACCGCACGGCGGATTGGCCTTTGGCCTGGATCGTTTAGTGATGTTGATGACCGGCGCCAAGTCTATTCGCGAAGTTATCGCCTTTCCAAAAACCCAGAGCGCGGCCTGTGTTATGACCGATGCTCCAGGCATTGCCGATAATAAACAGCTGCGGGAATTGAATATACGACTGGCCCGTAAGACCGGAGATGAGGAAGGCTAAATAGTCGCAGGGAATTCTCACATTGAGCCGTCGCATTGACTAGTTAGTACCCATCCATAATTGGACCTATTTGGCGGATACTAACGCAACACAGGAAGTGTTGCCATTATCAGTGACTGTAAGTCATTGATAATGCGAGCAAAGCAAAATGACATTTTGCTGCGGCGACATCCAGGAATCAGCAGGAGCTTATTTCTGGATGTGAACTAGTTAGTGCCCGTTCAGAAATGGACCTATTTGGCGGGTAATGACGCAACACAGGATGTGAACTAGTTAGACCGGTGGCGTTCTAAACGTTCGACCCTTAGCGGCGTTCGCAACCGGAGAAAGTCGTGGCCGCACAGTAAGTGGGCCAATATAAAACACCGCAAGGCAGCTCAAGATGCCGAGCGCGGCAAGATATTTACCAAGCTTATTTGCGAGATTGTGGTGGCTGCCAAGGGTGGTGGCCCTTACCCAGATGAAGCCTCAGGCCCTCATCAATACATGCAATACTCCGCTGCCATCGTGGACAGAAACTCCAGCATCAAAGGCCTTGCTTAAGAGTATGCCGGCTACAGTGTAGCTATCGGGTGGGTCACAGCTGCTAGAGGGCAGGGGTTATCAACCGAAATAGGCTCTGGTCCACCCAGTAACGGTTGAAAAACCACTACCCGAGACCACCAAGGGCCTGTAATTCACCGGGCGTAACTGTGTCTCGCCCGGTGGGACATACCGCTCGACTACTGAATAAAAACACAGTGAAAATCAACCGTCGCTATTGTGGTTACGCGACCTTCCTGCCAAAATGCCGGCACTATTATTAAAGAGCATGGCTGCCATGGCCCTTATTCTGGGAATCGATCCCGGTTCGCGCAAAACCGGCTTTGGTATTATCAATGTGCAAGGTAATCGGCACGACTATATTACCAGTGGCGTGATCAGACTGCCGACGGCGGAATCTTTGCCAGAACGTTTAAAAGTGATTTTTGATTGTGTCAGCGAGCTGATAGAAACTCACAGCCCCCAGCAAGCTGCCGTTGAACAAGTATTTATGGCTAAAAATCCCAGCTCGGCACTCAAATTAGGCCAGGCCCGGGGTGCCGCTATCGTCGCCTGTGTGAATAAAGAACTGGAGGTGGCAGAGTACTCAGCGCTGCAAATAAAGCAGGCGGTAGTCGGCACCGGGGCAGCAAAAAAAGAACAGGTGCAACATATGGTCAAGACTTTACTAAAGCTGCCGGCAATGCCGCAAGAAGACGCCGCCGACGCACTGGCTGCAGCCATTTGTCACGCCCATACCCGGGCCAGTCTAGTCAGTTTGGCCGGTGTTACGGGTGTGCGCAGAGGGCGGTTACGCTAATGATTGGACGAATTAGCGGTGTATTGTTAGTCAAGCAAGCCCCAGAAATACTGGTAGACGTCGGCGGGGTTGGCTACGAGTTGCAGGTGCCGATGAGCACGGTCTATCAGCTGCCAGAGATCGGGCAGGCACTGACCCTACACACCCATTTTGTGGTGCGCGAAGATGCGCAGCTACTCTACGGTTTTGCCCTACTCAGCGAGCGGCGGCTGTTTCGAACATTGATCAAGGTTAACGGAGTGGGGCCCAAGCTGGCACTAACCATTTTATCCGGTATCGACGGTGATGAATTTGTGCGCTGTGTGCGCGATGGCGACACCGCCACCCTAGTGCGGCTGCCTGGGGTGGGTAAAAAAACCGCCGAGCGGCTGCTAGTCGAGATGAAAGATCGGCTTAAAGATTGGCATGTCGATACCCCGGCAACTGCTAGCAGTTCTAGTAGCAGCAATGCCGCCGAGGCGGAAAGCGCGCTGGTTGCACTGGGTTACAAACCAGCAGATGCCAGCAAAGCTATCGCCGCAGTGCGCAGCGAGGCAGAGAGCAGCGAACAGCTTATTCGCCTGGCATTGAAGAACATGGTGAAGAAATGATGGCCGCCTTCACCTGTGCTACTTGTTGTGCCTGCGCCGTGACCGCGGTAAATGGTTTAGCGAGTATCGGCAATGATTGAAACAGATCGCCTGATAAGCCCCAGTGAGGCGCCCCGGGAAGAGCCTCAGGACAGAGCCATACGGCCCAAAACCCTGGCCGACTATGTCGGCCAGCCGGCGGTGCGCGAACAGATGGACATTTTCATTCGCGCCGCCAGCTCCCGTAAAGAACCATTGGATCACACGCTTATCTTTGGCCCGCCGGGGCTGGGAAAGACCACCTTGGCTAATATTCTCGCCAACGAAATGGGCGTATCGCTGAAAACCACCTCGGGACCGGTATTGGAAAAAGCCGGTGACCTGGCCGCGTTAATGACCAATCTGGAACCCGGTGATGTCTTGTTTATCGATGAGATTCATCGACTGAGCCCCAATGTTGAAGAAATATTGTACCCGGCGATGGAGGATTACCAGTTGGATATAATGATCGGCGAGGGCCCCGCCGCGCGTTCGATTAAGTTGGAGCTGCCACCTTTTACGCTAGTGGGAGCCACTACTCGCGCAGGACTGTTAACCTCGCCACTGCGGGATCGTTTTGGCATTGTACAGCGACTCGAATTTTATAATACCGAAGATCTGACCCAGATTGTCACCCGTTCGGCAACTATTCTCGGCCTCGATATTGAAGCCACGGGGGCCGTGGAAATTGCTCGCCGCTCTAGGGGCACGCCGCGCATCGCCAATCGGCTGTTGCGCCGAGTGCGAGATTATGCCGAGGTGAAGGGCGACGGCAGTATTTCTAAACAAACCGCCGATCGAGCGCTGGACATGCTTAATGTCGACCAGCAGGGCTTTGATCACTTGGACCGTCGCATGTTGTCAGCACTGCTGGAAATCTTCGATGGTGGTCCGGTCGGAGTCGACAGCCTAGCCGCGGCGATCAGTGAAGAGCGCGGTACTATTGAAGATGTGATCGAGCCCTATCTGATCCAGCAGGGTTATATTATGCGCACACCCCGGGGTCGAATGGCCACCAGTAGGGCCTATTTACACTTTGGTTTAACCGTTCCCGACAACACCATCAAAGCCGGCGCGGGCCCGCAGATTAGTTTGGATATGGACAGTGACTAATATTGTGGCCAGTAATGTGACTAAGGAATTGGCCAGAGAGGTTGGCGAGGCCTTTGAGTGGCCGCTGAGAGTTTATATTGAAGACACGGATGCCGGCGGTATAGTCTATTATGTCAATTACCTAAAATTTATGGAGCGCGGGCGAACGGAAATGTTTCGCAGCCTTGCGCTCACCGCCAGCGGGCTTTTTAGTGACGAGCTGATGTTTGTGGTGCACTCACTTAAAAGTGACTACCGAGCGCCGGCAGTACTGGACGACCAGCTGTTGGTGTCGACTCGGGTACTGCAATGCGGCAAGGCTTTTATATTACTAGGTCAGGATATATACCGTTTAGCGGTGGGTAGAATTGAAAAAAACGATGATAAGCGGGAATTACTGTGTCGTGGTGAAGTCAAAATTGCCTGTGTGAGGCGCGATACCCTGCGCCCCAGGCGGTTGCCTGCAGATATTTATAGCACCTTAAATAGCGTGTCACTATCGCAGAAGTGAGCAGTACAATCTATTGGTAACGGTTAGTAGTGTCACCGAGTAAAAGGGTTTTTCATTATTTGGCGAAATTGCGGTGGCGGCTGAAAGGGGTTCGCAATTTGGGCAGCAATGTGTTCAATTGTGTGCTCACATTTGATAATACCGGTTACAGTATTTCGACTTACAAATTTAATAATTTAACAGGCAGGAGAACACATTAGTGAATGCAGAAATGTCGGTTTGGCAGCTTATTGTCGGCGCCAGCCTCCCGGTGCAATTGGTTATGGGGCTGCTGTTTATTTTTTCTTTGATGTCCTGGTTTATTATTGTGCAGCGTGGCTTTTATTTTCGCGCAACCAAGCGCGCCATACATTTATTTGAAGATCAATTTTGGTCTGGTGTCGATTTGAGTCAGCTGTTTCGCCAGGGTTCGCAGCAGGCGGAACAGGGCGGGCATTTTTTTGGCATGGAAAGCATTTTCCGTGCTGGCTTCAAAGAGTTCTCGAGGCTGCGGCAACAGCCCGGTGTCGATGCTGAAGCGGTAATGGAAGGAGCCCAGCGAGCAATGCGGGTGGCCAACTCACGAGAAGAAGAGCAGATGGACAAACATCTATCCTTCCTGGCCACAGTCGGTTCTATCAGCCCCTACATCGGACTATTGGGTACCGTGTGGGGAATAATGACGTCTTTTCAGGGGCTGGCTGTAATGCATCAGGCGACGTTGGCTTCGGTGGCTCCGGGTATCTCCGAGGCTCTGGTCGCCACCGCGATGGGCCTGTTTGCCGCGATACCCGCGGTTGTATTTTACAACCGCTACTCCCATAGCGTGGATGTTATGTTGAATAAGTACGAAACCTTTGCCGACGAGTTTTACAGTATTCTACATCGCCAGGCGCACACCGTAGCAGCGGCAGAGAAGGTGACAAAAAGCACAGCAGCGCAGCCGGACACCCATGCCCCGGAAACTGCCGACAGCGGTGAGTCAACCGTTATGGAAAAAGGTTAGATTCCGATGTCCCGACGCCACAAACGCCGCAAGCCCATGTCCGATATCAATGTCGTTCCCTATATCGATGTGATGTTAGTGTTGCTGATCATTTTTATGGTCACGGCGCCAATGTTGATGCAGGGAATTAAAGTGGAATTGCCCAAGGCGCCGGCGCTGCCTGCCGGGGAGCAAAGTGAGGAGCCACTGATTGTGTCGGTAAAAGAAGACGGCAGTTATTTTATAAATTTGGGTAAAGACAAAGAAACATCGCAATCGCTGGCGGTGGTGCAGGACAAGGTCAGCAAAATTCTTCGGCGCAAGCCGCAGACAACTGTGCTGGTATGGGGCGACACCAATGTGCCCTATGGCGATGTAGTCAGATTGATGACAGCTTTACAGGCCGCAGGCGCTCCAGCAGTCGGCTTAGTGACAGAAAATCCTTAGGATCCTCGCCACAGTATGTATAAAGCGCTAATCCTCCCGTTGCTGCTAACAGTGTTCTTTCATGTGCTGGTAGTGGTGCCGTTTATTTTTGATGCTCCCAGTGCCGAGCCGATAGTGAGGCGTGCGGCGACGCAATATATTAAAGCGGAACTGGTGACGCTGGAAAAGCCGGCGCAAAAAAAGCAGATAGACAAGTCGGCACAAAAGAAAAAGGCGGCGGCAAAGGCCCGGCGCCTGGCCGAACAAAGAGCGGCGCGGGAGCGCGAACAGCGCGAGCAAGCACAACGTAAAATAATACAGCAGCAAAAGCTGGCCCGTGAAAAAGCGCTGCAGTTGCGCCAGAAAACCGAGGCTGCGAACGCAAAAAAGGCCGAGCAGGCGAAGCGTCGCTACCAGCGTGAACAGCAAATTGCACGCCAGAGCGAGCGCGAGTTAAACGACGCCCTGGCGCTTGAAAGTGCCCAGCAGGGCGGTGACAAGCAGGTGGTCACCGCCGAGGAAATGGCTAATAGTTATATTGCATTAATCACTGATGCCATTCAAAATAACTGGAATCGGCCCCCCAGCGCCAGAAATGGCATGGAGGCCGAGCTGGCCCTGCGGCTAATGCCAACTGGCGAAGTCCTTAATGTCACCGTGATAAAAAGCAGTGGCAATGGCGCCTTTGATCGTTCGGCGGAAAACGCGGTGCGCCGAGCGGGCCAATTTCCCGAATTACAAAATTTACCAACCGCTATATTCGAGCAGTATTTTCGCAAACTGCGTTTAAAATTTAGACCGGAGGATTTACGTCTGTGATACGGACCTTGAAACAAGTACTGGTATTGGCCCTAACACTGGCTGCGGCGCTGGAGGTCAGCGCGCAACTGACTATCGAAATTACCCAGGGCCGCACTGACCCAACCTCCATCGCCATTGTGCCCTTCGACTGGCAGGCCTCCGGTGTTAATCCGGTGGATCTATCGCACATTATGGAACAGGACCTGCGGCGCACCGGCCAATTTGCGCCAGTGTCTAGAGACGATATGCTGGGCAGCCCCCACGAGGGGAAGGATGTATTTTACCGGGACTGGCGCGCTCTTAATGTGGACTACTTATTAGTGGGCAAATTGTTGCCCACCAGCAGTGGTGTCGCAGCCCAATATGAATTGTTTGATGTCTACACCCAAAAGCGGGTGCTGCAGGGCCGGGAGACCGGTGGCCTCGACAATATGCGGGATATTGCTCACAGTGTTAGCGATCAGGTGTATGAAAAACTAACGGGCATCCGAGGTGCTTTTAGTACCAAAATTTTGTATGTGTCTGCGGTTAAACGCGCCGACGCCGAGTATACCTATAGGTTGTTGATATCCGATGTGGACGGCGCTCGGGAGCGAGTTATTCTGCGCAGTGACGATCCGATTTTGGCACCGAGCTGGTCTCCCGACGGCGAGACGATCGCCTATGTCTCTTTTGAAACTTCGCGGCCGGCAATTTATCTGCACCACTTGAGCACTGATAAACGCAGCCAACTAACCAATTTCACCGGACTTAATGGCGCGCCGGCCTGGTCGCCGGACGGTAAAAAATTGGCTATGGTATTGTCCAAGGACGGCAGCCCCGACATCTATATTATGGATATTGCCAGCCGCCGCTTAACCCAAGTGACGCGGCACTACGCCATCGATACAGAGCCCTCCTGGATGCCCGATGGCAAGTCGCTAATTTTTACCTCCGATCGGGGCGGCAAACCCCAGGTCTATCAGGCCAACTTGGACACCGGTTATACCGAGCGCATCACCTTCGATGGCAGTTACAACGCCCGGGCGCGAGTGGTTCCCGGCGGGCGCAGTATTATTATGGTGCACCGCTCGGAGCGGGGCGACGATCACATAGCGCTGCAAAATATTCAGCGTGGCACTATCGACATATTGACAGAAACGGCGCTGGATGAATCTCCCAGTATTTCCCCCAACGCGGCGATGTTATTGTACGCCACCAAGTACAATGGCAAGGGCATACTGGCGGCCGTCTCCCTCGATGGCGGGGTGAAATTTCGTCTGCCTTCGCGTTTTGGTGATGTTCGCGAGCCCGCGTGGTCGCCTTATTTGCGATAAATGGGTGAATAGATGGGTGGATAAACAGCTAAATCTTGTTAAATGGGGCGTAGATACGGCCTCAGGAGGCAATTTTTTTCTTGACAGCGTAGCCGCTTTGGCGATTTCCGGTTAGAATGTCCAACTGTCACAGCTTCGCTATCGTCCAGTTAGTACCGCATTCTGATAAAAAAAAATTTCACTACGCACTTAAAGGGATCGAACATGAAATTAACAAAAATACACGTACTCAGCGCCATTCTTACCAGCTCTTTGTTGGTAGGTTGTGCCTCTACCTCTTCGACTGACGACTCAGCCGCTGATGAGCAGGCGCGGATGGAAGCGCAGTCCGCAGCTGATACCGCACAAGCGGCCGCCGACGCCAGAGCGAGTGCTGCAGAGCAAGCTCGCAATGATAGCGAAATGGCTAATCTTGTCAGCGTATTTTACTTCGATTTTGACCAGGCCACGCTGTCCTCATCTACTCGCGGAGCCCTGGACGCGCAGATTGCAGTATTGAAAAACAAAGGCGGTGATATTCGTCTGGAAGGTCACGCCGACGAGCGCGGCACTCGTGAATACAATATGGCCCTGGGCGAGCGTCGCGCCAAGGCGATTGGCGACTACCTAAGCCTGAACGGTATTTCACGCGCCCGCGTTGAAGCCATCAGCTATGGTGAAGAGCGGCCACTGTCTGACGGCAGTAGCGAGATGTCCTACAGCAAAAATCGCCGTGTTGAGCTGAAGTAATTAGTCGTACTGAGATGCCCGCATCGCTGCGGGCAATCTGTAGGGCTAAGCCCTTTTGTTAAAAGACAGGAATAGCAAAAC
>Ga0105356_10007106_pt1 | contig 10340 bp, 7 predicted proteins | sample GOMGulsemesocosm_3_FD_83502 | JGI IMG/M metagenome (GOLD analysis project Ga0105356, IMG submission 83502) | Methane-oxidizing microbial communities from mesocosms in the Gulf of Mexico - GOM9D Gulf of Mexico | ecosystem: Environmental > Aquatic > Marine > Cold seeps | place: Gulf of Mexico...
TCCATCTATTGCCTATCGTCGTTCCTGCCGTGAAGGCGTTTGTGGTTCCGATGGTATGAACATGAACGGTAAGAATGGCCTGGCCTGCATTACCGCGCTGTCGGACACTGTTAAAAATAACAAACTGGTTCTGCGCCCGCTGCCTGGTTTGCCTGTGGTTCGTGACCTTGTAGTAGATATGACCATCTTCTACAAGCAGTATGAGAAGGTTAAGCCTTACCTCATCAACAGCGAACCTGCGCCTGCTATTGAGCGTCTGCAATCGCCGGAAGAGCGTGAAAAACTGGATGGCCTGTACGAGTGTATTCTTTGTGCATGTTGCTCCACTTCATGTCCTTCATTCTGGTGGAATCCGGAACGCTTTATCGGTCCAGCTGGTTTGATCCAGGCCTACCGCTTCCTTGCGGATAGCCGTGATACAGCCACTGCTGATCGTCTGGCTAATCTTGATGACCCGTTCAGCGTATTCCGCTGCCGTGGCATCATGAACTGCGTTAGTGTTTGTCCTAAGGGGTTGAACCCAACGCGGGCGATTGGTCATATCAGAGATATGATGCTGAGCCGCGCTACTTAAATGACTTCATTTAAGTAAGTAGGGCTTTTAACATCTAAAAGCGGCTAAACGGAGCAATCTGTTTAGCCGTTTTTTTATGTCTGGCGGTTTATACCTTTGGCCATCTTCTGTTAAACCCAGCTGAAGGATAATAGAAAAGATGGCTGGTTATGGTAAATTGCTGGTGTATAAGCGTTTTGTGGCTGTTAAACCCCAGAAGTAGAGTCTATTATTCAAAGGACAGCAGGCCAATCATGTTCGCTGCCTTCAAACATCCCATTTCTCGTGAAAACAGGATAAAACAGTGCACGAAAGTAACATGGAGCAAATGTGGCAAAGCGCGCATTTGCAAGGCGCCAACCTTACCTATGTAGAACAACTTTACGAAACCTACCTGCTTAACCCAGACAATATCCCGGCTGAATGGCGAAACTATTTTGATACTTTGCCAACAAACAATGGTGTGCAGTCTGTTGAGTCGAGCTATTCGGATATAGAAACGCATTTCCTGGAGCTAGGGCGGCAGGGTAATCGAGCCTGTCAAATCGTTGATACGGTTGATGTTGCTCACGAAAAAAAGCAAATGTGTGTGCAGCGTATGATCGTGAGTTTTCGTACTCGGGGCCATCAACACGCTCAACTAGATCCGCTAAGTCTGGTGGAACGCGACAATATTCCCGATTTGAACTTAGCCTATCACGGCTTAAGTGAAGACGATTTAAGCACTGAGTTTCGACTTGGTACGTTATTGCTCGGGCCTGCAAAAGCCACCTTAAATGTTATTTTAAGTGGCTTGAAAAAAACCTACTGCAGCAGCATTGGTTTTGAATTTATGCAGATTGTTGATTCACAGATTAAAGTTTGGTTTCAGCAACGCACCGAACCTGTACAGGCGCACCCTAACTACAGTAATGAGGTGAAGCGTCAGATTCTACAATCCCTCACCTGCGCAGAAGGGCTGGAAAAGTATTTAGGCTCGCGTTATCCAGGCACTAAACGCTTTGGTCTGGAAGGTGGTGAAAGCTTGATTCCGATGATTGAGGAATTGATCAATCGGGGTGCGGCCTACGGTGCCAAAGAAATGGTGATTGGCATGGCGCACCGTGGACGCCTGAATGTGCTGGTTAATATTCTGGGTAAAAAACCTTCTGAACTGTTTGATGAATTTGAAGGTAAAAACTCCGTTGCTCAGGGATCTGGCGATGTGAAATATCACCAGGGCTTCTCGTCCAACTGGATTACTGATCATGGTGATGTGCATTTGGCACTGTCTTTTAATCCATCACATCTTGAGGTCGTTTCTCCTGTTGTTGAAGGTTCAGTGAGGGCACGTCAGGATCGCCGTACGGATGCCGAAAGGCATCAAGTTGTGCCTATCATTCTTCACGGTGATTCCGCATTTGCGGGCCAAGGCGTGGTGATGGAAACCTTTCAAATGTCTCAGACACGCGGGTTTTATACCGGCGGCACGATTCATATCATCATTAATAATCAGGTTGGTTTTACCACCAGCGACCCACGTGACACACGTTCTACAGAATACTGTACTGACGTGGCAAAAATGATCGAAGCCCCTATTTTACATGTCAATGGCGACGATCCCGAAGCGGTGCTGTTTGTGACGCAGTTGGCAATGGATTATCGCAACGAATTCAAGAAGGACGTGGTTATTGATCTGGTGAGTTATCGCCGCCGTGGCCATAATGAGGCGGATGAACCATCTTCTACCCAGCCGATGATGTATCAGCGCATTAAAAAATTAGATACTACTCGAGAGCTTTATGCGGATGCCTTGATAGCGAGCAAAGTGCTAGCAAAGCAGGACTGCGATGGCATGATCGAAGATTACCGCACTGCGTTGGACAATGGCGGGCACATGATGTCGCGCTGGCAAAAGGAACCCGATTTCTCTTCGTTTGTAGATTGGTCGCCCTATGTGAATCAAAAGTGGCGTAATAGTTACGATACCAGCTTGGGAATTGATCGCCTTAAAGCATTAGGTCGAGCTATTACCACCATCCCCGAAGGCTTTAGCGTACAGCGTCAGGTCAATAAAATTTATACTGACCGGCAGATGATGGTTGAAGGCGAGACACAGGTGGATTGGGGTTGCGCCGAATCCTTGGCATATGCGTCATTAGTTAACTGTGGTTATTCAGTTCGTTTGACGGGGCAAGATGTTGGTCGAGGCACTTTCTCTCACCGTCATGCAGCACTGTATTCTCAGACTGATGGCGAGCGCTATATTCCATTGCAGCACGTTAACGATGAGCAGGGTGATTTTGAGCTTTATGATTCGTTGCTGTCGGAAATGGCCGTGCTAGGTTTTGAGTATGGTTATTCGACTACCAACCCTAAGGCAATGGTGATTTGGGAAGCCCAGTTTGGTGATTTTGCCAATAACGCACAGGTGGTGATCGATCAATTTATTACCAGTGGTGAACATAAGTGGAATCGTTTGTCGGGGCTGACGTTATTGTTGCCACACGGCTATGAAGGGCAGGGGCCAGAGCATTCCTCTGCGCGTCTGGAACGCTTTATGCAATTGTGCGCCGAGCAGAATATTCAAGTTTGTATTCCTACCACACCGAAGCAGGTTTTCCATATGCTGCGCCGCCAGATGATTCGACCCGTACGCAAGCCGTTGATTGTGATGACGGCAAAAAGTCTTCTGCGTCACAAGCATGTGGTATCGGATATTGAGGAACTTGCTGAAGGTGCTTTCTTACCGGTGCTTGATGAAGTTGATGATTTGGACGTGGATAATGTACGCCGTGTCATCATGTGCAGCGGTAAAATTTATTATGATCTGCTCAACTCACGTCGTGAGAAAGAGCGTGATGATTTGGCCATTATTCGTCTTGAGCAACTTTATCCGTTCCCGGAAGAAGAGCTGTTTAATGTGCTGTCCGGGTATCCTCATCTTTGTGAAATGACCTGGGTACAGGAAGAACCACTCAATCAGGGACCTTGGTTCGCGAGTCAGCATCATATGCGACGAACGATAGCGCGCCATAAAAAATATATTACTCTGAGCCAGGTTTCACGTGAGGCGTCGGCATCGCCGGCAGCCGGTAATATGGCGCAGCATCAGGAACAACAAAACAAAGTTATTGACGAAGCAATCAATTTATAGGGAATGACCATGACCATAGAAATCAAGGCACCCAGCTTTCCTGAGTCGATCTCGGAAGGCACAGTGGCTACTTGGTATAAACAACCGGGTGAAGCGGTAAACCGCGATGAGCTGATTGTTGATATAGAAACCGACAAGGTGGTGTTGGAAATTGTTGCACCAACCAGTGGCACCATCACTAAGGTATTTAAGGGTGAAGGTGAAACGGTACTGAGCACGGAAGTTATCGCTGAATTTACGGCGGGTAATGTCGCCGCTCCCGTGGACGTTTTGCCAACCGAAGAACTAGTCGCCAGTGACGAATCTGACGATGACTCTGAGACAGTGGTTAGCGGGGAGTGTTTTGCCAGTCCTGCAGCACGAAAAATGATTGAGGAAAACGCACTTGATACCTGCGCCATCACAGCGACAGGTAAAGGCGGGCGTGTTACCAAAGAAGATGTCATCAACCACATGAAAAGCCTGCAGGCACCAGCGCCTGATGTGAGCCGCACCGTGCAACAGCCTGCACCAGCTGCAGTTAGCTCTAATGTGACCATGCCAATGATGGGTGAGCGGCCTGAAAAACGTGTTGCCATGACTCGTTTGCGTAGCACCATTGCAAAACGGCTGGTGGCTGCGCAGCAAAATGCCGCCATGCTCACCACCTATAACGAAGTGAACATGCAGCCGATTATGGACCTGCGCAGCCGATATAAAGACGATTTTGCCAAGCAGCATGATGGCGTAAAATTAGGCTTTATGTCTTTTTTTGTAAAAGCGGCTACTGAAGCTTTAAAACGTTTTCCCGGTGTTAATGCGTCGATTGATGGCAATGACGTTGTTTATCACGGCTATCAGGATGTAGGTGTGGCTGTGAGTACTGAGCGTGGCTTGGTGGTACCTGTGTTGCGCGATGCAGAACACATGAGTCTTGCCGATATTGAAAAAACCATTAATAGTCTCGGCCTGAAGGCCCGTGATGGCAAACTGGCTATTGAAGATATGACCGGCGGTACATTTACTATCTCCAATGGTGGTGTGTTTGGTTCATTACTATCGACGCCGATTTTGAATCCGCCGCAAACCGCTATTTTAGGTATGCATAAAATCCAGGAGCGCCCAATGGCCGTGGACGGGCAGGTGGTGATTCAGCCTATGATGTACCTTGCGCTTTCCTATGATCACCGTATGATCGACGGCCGCGAAGCGGTGCAGTTTCTGGTGGCAATCAAAGATTTATTAGAAGATCCAGCACGGATTCTTCTACAGGTTTAAAAGCGCTATAAAATTGCGTTAATACAAAGTTTAAGGAAGTTTTCCATGTCACAAAAATACGACGTTCTGGTCATTGGTGCCGGCGCAGCAGGTTATGTCTCAGCAATTAAGGCCGCACAACTTGGTTTGAATACTGCCTGTATTGATAAATGGCTTGATGCGACTGGTAAACCTGCATTAGGTGGTACTTGCCTGAATGTGGGCTGTATTCCCTCCAAGGCATTATTGGATAGCTCTCATAAGTATGAAGATGCGCAAAAGGGCTTTAAAGCTCACGGTATTAGTACCGGTGATGTAGTCATTGATATTCCCGCCATGATCAAGCGTAAAGAACTGATTATTAAGAAGTTGACCACCGGCATTAAGGGCCTATTCAAAGCTAATGGTGTGACCAGCTTGTCCGGCACGGGCCGTATTATCAGCGCCAATCAGGTTGAGTTTGTTGATCACGAAGGTGCTTCTGAAATTATCGAAGCCGACAACATCGTAATTGCTACGGGTTCCGTGCCTATTGATATCCCACCTACACCAGTTAATGGCGATACTATTGTCGACAATGTCGGTGCGTTGGCGTTTCAATCTGTGCCCGGTAAAGTGGGTGTGATTGGTGCTGGCGTTATCGGTCTTGAGCTTGGCAGCGTGTGGAGCCGCCTTGGTTCCGAGGTCGTGATTCTGGAAGCGCTGGATGGCTTTTTACCGATGGTAGATCAGCAGATTGCCAAGGATGTACAAAAGAATTTTAAGAAGCAGAAACTGGATATTCGTCTTGGTGCTCGAGTAACGGGCTCCGAGGTTAAGGGTGATCAGGTAACGGTTCAATACACCGATGCTGAGGGTGATCAGGACATGACCTTCGATAAGTTGATTGTTGCTGTGGGTCGTAAACCTTATACCGATAACCTGTTTGATGATTCACTGGGTATTAAGCGCGATGAGCGTGGTTTTATTCAGGTGAACAGGCAGTGCCGTACCGATGTGCCGGGTATCTTTGCGATTGGTGACGTGGTGCGTGGCCCGATGTTGGCGCATAAAGGTTCTGAAGAAGGCGTCATGGTAGCTGAATTGATAGCTGATAAAATTGCGCAGGTTAACTATGAGCTGATCCCTGCGGTGATCTACACGCACCCGGAAATAGCTTGGGTCGGTAAAACCGAAGAGCAGCTTAAGGAAGAGGGCGTTGATTATAACGTCGGGACTTTCCCTTTTGCAGCTATTGGCCGAGCACAGGCCGCCAATGATACGGCCGGCATGGTGAAAATTTTAGCTAATAAAGAAACTGATCGCGTGCTAGGTATCCACATCTTTGGCCCTAGTGCCGGTGACCTGGCTCAGCAGGGCGTGATTGCGATGGAGTTTGGCGCTAGCGCTGAAGATCTGGGCATGACTGTTTTTGCACACCCAACGTTATCGGAAGCCGTGCATGAAGCGGCGTTGGCCGTGAATGGACACGCAATCCATATACCTAATAAATAACATATAGTAGTGTTACTAACTTTTTGATTTTAAAGGCGGAGCCATTCCAGATGAATCTACATGAATACCAGAGCAAGCAGCTACTGGCCGAATATGGTTTGCCTGTGTCTCACGGACAAGCGGTGGATACGGTAAAAAAAGCCGTCGCAGCAGCAGGTGAAATTGGTGGTGATAAATGGGTTGTGAAAGCTCAGGTACATGCTGGCGGGCGTGGTAAGGCTGGTGGTGTAAAGGTGGTCGAGACTAAAGAAGCAGTTGAAAGCTTTGCCCGTGAATGGCTAGGTCAAAATATGGTGACTTACCAGACTGATGCCAAGGGGCAGCCGGTCAACCGTATTTTAGTTGAGCCCTGTACTGATATCGAGCAGGAATATTACCTGGGTGCGGTGATTGATCGCGCAACGCGACGTGTTGTATTTATGGCCTCAACTGAAGGTGGCGTAGAAATTGAAAAAGTCGCTGCCGAAACACCTGAAAAAATCATCAAAACCAGTATTGATCCGCTGACCGGACCGTTGCCCTACCAGGCCCGTGAAATGGCTTTTAAACTGGGCTTTGAAGGTAAATTAGTGCTTCAATTTACGCAGATTTTTATGGGGCTGGCGAAGCTGTTTGAAGAATGTGATTTATCGCTACTGGAAATAAACCCGTTGGTGTCGACGCCTAAGGGTAAGCTGCAATGCCTTGATGCCAAAATTACTGTCGATGATAATGCGCTGTTCCGTCAACCTAAGCTTAAGGAATTACACGATCCAACGCAGGAAGATGAGCGCGAAGCGCATGCTGAAAAGTGGGATCTGAATTACGTCGCGCTGGACGGAAATATCGGCTGTCTGGTTAATGGTGCGGGTTTGGCGATGGGCACCATGGATATTATCAAATTGCACGGTGGTAACCCGGCTAACTTCCTGGATGTGGGTGGTGGCGCTACCAAAGAACGTGTTTCTGAAGCGTTTAAAATTATTCTTTCCGATGAAAATGTAAAAGTTGTGTTGGTAAATATTTTTGGCGGCATTGTACGCTGCGACCTGATTGCACAGGGCGTGATTGATGCCGTGGAAGAGGTTGGCGTAAATGTACCTGTTGTAGTACGTCTGGAAGGCACTAACTCAAGTGAAGGGCGAGCTATTTTGGCGCAGAAGGGGTGTATGAATCTTATTGCAGCTGGTAGTTTGTCTGAGTCCGCGCAACGAGCAGTTGATGAAGCGGAGGCGCTGAAATGAGTATCTTAATTGATAAAAATACCAAGGTGATTTGTCAGGGCCTGACAGGCGCGCAGGGTACTTTCCACACCGAACAGGCAATAGCCAGTGGCACGCAGATGGTTGGTGGTGTGGTGCCAGGTAAGGGTGGACAAACACACCTTGGCTTGCCGGTATTTAACAGTGTTGGTGAAGCAGTAGAGAACACGGGCGCGACTGTCTCAGTACTTTATGTGCCTGCCGCTTTTTGTAAAGATTCCATCTTGGAAGCTGCTAACGCGGGCATTGAGCTGGTTGTATGCATAACCGAAGGTATCCCAACCCTCGATATGCTGTACGTGAAGGAAAAATGTGATCAGCTGGGTGTACGTTTGATTGGGCCAAATTGCCCAGGTGTGATTACACCGGGTGAATGCAAAATTGGCATTATGCCGGCGTCTATCCACTTGCCGGGTAAAGTGGGTGTGGTATCGCGTTCTGGGACATTAACCTACGAAGCGGTTAAGCAAACGACCGATTACGGCTTTGGGCAATCCACCTGTGTCGGCATCGGTGGCGATCCAATTCCCGGTTCGCACTTTATCGATATTTTGGAATTGTTTGAAGCGGATGCCCAGACCGAAGCGATTGTCATGATTGGTGAAATTGGTGGCACCGCTGAAGAAGAAGCCGCGGCTTATATTCGCGATCATGTAACTAAACCAGTGGTTTCCTATATTGCCGGTGTGACAGCACCAACAGGTAAGCGTATGGGGCACGCCGGAGCTATTATTGCGGGTGGTAAAGGTACTGCTGATGACAAGTTTGCTGCACTTGAGGCAGCAGGCGTAAAAACAGTGCGAAGCCTGGCGGGTATTGGTGAGGCAATCGCTGAAATAACGGGTTGGTAACTGTTTCTGTTATTCAACTATAGGCCTATTAAATTACGCTGAACTTTCATCTCATTATTGGCACGAAGAAAGGTAGGACTGCTTTCTTTGTGCCAAGTTTTAGCAACTTTCATGGAGAGCAGAATCAAGGCCACCTGATCAAAGGATGGGAACAGGCAGATGTTTGTTACGATTGTTATATTTGGACTTCTAATAGCTGGTATTAGCTTATGGGGGTTCGTTTTTCCGACTCATTTTATGGCACAGGTAGTGCGTCTTGCCAATTCACGCAAAGGACTTCATTGGATCGTTGCCTGGCGCCTGATATTAGGTTTCCTTTTGGTGCTATCAGCACCGCTTAGCCCCTATTCAACGTTCTTTTACGTCATTGGTACGTTATCTCTGTTTGGCGCGTTAGTGACGGTTCTTATGGGTCCTCGTTATGTTGAGCGTTACCTTGACTGGCTACAGTTGCGGCCACTGATTTGTTTGCGTGTCATGCTGCTGGTGGGGTGGCTGCTTGGTGTTATGTTGACTTATCTGGCCTACCAAAGTTTATAGGCTGTGATACAAGTCCGGATATATTTTTGACTGCGCTTAACCCGTCTTTACATCTGAATGTTATATTGGCTTATAGTGCTTTATTTAATGTGTGAAAAACTAATGAAGATAATAACAATGATCCGTTTTTTACTTATTTTTTGCTGCCTGATCGCCATGCGAGCGCAGGCCTTTGATGTGTCGGGAGATGTGGAAGGTGCGACAGATTCCAGCTTTTTCCAGCGTTATTCACAGTCAAAAATAGTCGATTATAAACGACTCGATACGGCAGATTATTTGTTGGCGCTGGGGGCTCCAAAAACGGTTAATGGTGTGATGCAGTTAGAGTACTCTGAGCGTTTTTCAGGTGATTTAACTCGTATCACCTATCGCGCGCCAGATGATTACCCTTCGCAGGAAATGTTTACCCACTTTAGCGCACAGTTGAACCAATTGCCTCACAAGGTATTGTTTGAATGTCATGGTCGGAAATGTGGCAGTAGTAACGAATGGGCTAATCGAATTTTTAATATCAGAAATCTGTACGGGCCGGAGCGTTATCAGCATTATCTTGCTGCTCAGATTGATAGTTCTGAAGGGCCGGTTTTTGTCGCCCTGTACAGTATTAAACGAGGTAATAAGCGGGTTTATACTCAAGTGGATTTATTGGCGCCTGAAGCAGGCTCTTTCCGTGATGTTGCTGTTAACCCTGATACGATGCTGACGCAGCTTAAGCAATTAGGTGTTGTTGAACTAAGCACACTTAAATTTGATGAGCAGGATAAACTCACTGCTAATACAGAGGCGCAGTTAGAGTCTGTTGCTGCCGCGTTGCAGAAGAATTCGCGGCTGAAGCTCTACGTGGTAGGGCATCTACAAATAAATGAAATATTGGTAACTCAGCAGCAACGCTCACTGGCGCGTGCGCAATCAGTTGTTGATGTGCTGGTGCAACGCGGTATTGAGGCTGAACGACTAAGCGCCCAGGGTGTTGGGCCGCTGGCACCCATTAAGTCGAGCGGCAGCGTTGATCGAATTGGTTTTATTGTGCAGTAACGATAGGGGTATTTCGCATTCAACACAGGGATTAATTGTCACAAAAAAAGGCCCTCAGGTGATTAACCAGAGGGCCTTTTTATTATGTACTTAATTTTTAGTTCTAATCTTTAATCAGCGACAGAAATTCGCTGCGAGTAGCATGGCTGTCGCGGAAGAGGCCTAACATTGATGAAGTCTTCATCGATGAATTCTGTTTTTCAACACCGCGCATCATCATGCACATGTGTTTGGCTTCGATGATCACACCAACA
>Ga0105356_10007107_pt1 | contig 10339 bp, 5 predicted proteins | sample GOMGulsemesocosm_3_FD_83502 | JGI IMG/M metagenome (GOLD analysis project Ga0105356, IMG submission 83502) | Methane-oxidizing microbial communities from mesocosms in the Gulf of Mexico - GOM9D Gulf of Mexico | ecosystem: Environmental > Aquatic > Marine > Cold seeps | place: Gulf of Mexico...
AAAAACAGAATATGACAGAAGAAACACCTTTGAAAATAGATGGAATAACAGATTCTTTATACGCGGGATTTTGGGTTATATTTGGTTCGATATTCCTTGATTTATTTGAACTACTTCAAATAAAATTAGATCTCCTAAGGTATTGTAATTTTATGATTGTTTTTAGTAAATGTGACAGAACCCATTTATTGTTAGATAAGTATTAATTAGGATAATGATATTTGTCATTATTAAAGATGAAAGAAGTTGTTAAATTGAGACAGAAAAACTGAAAATTGTAAAGTCATCATAAACTTCAATAAGACTTGTGAAAAACACTGTATTTAAAGAGCTCAATCTACTTATAGTACTTTGTTGTAAAATGAGAATAAAAAAAATGTTATGAAAAAGATAATATACATCGCCTTGGTAAGTGTTTTGATAAGTTCTTGTGGTAGTAAAGCTGAAGATATACCAGCACCTAAATTAGAAAATAAGGCTCCAACGAGCCCTGTATTAAAAGTTCCTCCCAATGGGGGATTATGTATTGACAATACCGTAAATTTTCAATGGGAAAGTTCATCTGATCCTGAGGGCGATGAAGTATCATACGAATTGCAAGTATCAAAAGATAATCAATTCTCTCAAATTGATCATAATTTTATGGTTACTGGAACAATTAGAACAATTTCCTTGGAAAAAGGAATTGCTTATTATTGGAGAGTTAAAGCAACTGATGAAAATAATTTGTCAAGTAGTTTTTCAGCAAATTTTAACTTTTACACAGAGGGTGAAAGGGAAGCAAATCATTTGCCATTTTCCCCAGAGTTAGTGAAGCCTGTGATAGGCGAAACAATCCAAACAACGAAAGTAACATTAGAATGGAATGCGAGCGATGTTGATAACACTGATATGCTTTCTTATGATGTGTATTTTGGTACAGAAAACCCACCTACAACTAGAATTAGTGAAAATCAAAACGAAAAAATGATGGAAGTCGATATAAATGATTCAACCAATTATTACTGGAGAATTATTGTTAAAGATGATAAAGGGGGGGAAGCTATTGGACAAATTTGGAAATTCAAAACAGATTAAAAATTGCTTATGAGAAATATTGCATATGAAAAAATTAAACTATTATTGAGAAGGATCCCAATGATGATTTTAATCAGCTTAATAATAATGATTTTGATGGTTTTATCTTGTTCAAAAAATGAGATACTTAATTCAGAAAACACGATTTCTTCCTTTCAACTTGAATTTGATTCTAATAATTACAATGGAGAAATAAATCAGAAAAGTGGTAAAATTACTTTCGAAATTGAACAAGAGCTTCCAAACTCAATAAATCCAATAATTGAATTACCTGGAGATGCATCAATTCATCCTTCCATTAATTTAAGTCAAAATTTCAACAATATTATTAGATATACAGTTACTGCTGAAAATGGGGTAGAAAAGGTGTATACAGTTGTCTGTTATACGCCAACTTCTGGCTTAGAAAACGCGCCTCCAGGATCTATGGAGTTAATAAGTACTGATTTTGTTGATAGAGAAGTAATAATTGATTGGACTGATGCCTTAGATTCAGATGAGGTCACATACATCTTATTCAAAAATGATATAAAAATTGGAGAATATATTGATTCAAAAGCGAAAATCCCTTTTTCATATAATACTACGGAAAAAATAACGATATATGCTACTGATAAGAAAGGTGGTATATCAAGTTTAGATGTCAATCTTGAAACTCCTAAAAGTGAATTGATTTTTATAAAAAACTTTTCTGGTGTATTATATGCTATTGATACAAAAGTTAAAGATATATTATGGGTCAAGGGTGTTTATGATAGGTTTTATGCACCTCCAATTGTTAATAATGAAGTGTTATTAGGGAGCAACAAAGGATTGTTAGGTGTTAATTTACTCACCGGAGAAGAACAAAGAATTATTGATGAAGGAGATGAAAAGAAGAGATATACTGATTTGATTTACGATGACAATCAGCTATATTATAGAAAAGCCTCTGAAGGCCTAAATGCATTAAATTTAGATGATTATTCGTTGCTATGGAGTCAGTATGGTTTACATTATAGTCTTACACCATTATGTATGACTGAAGATAATATTTATGCCTTTGACGATAGAAATAATTATTTCTATGCTGTAGACAAGGCGAGTGGTGCTACAAAATGGCAATTTGAAACAAGAAACGGATCAACAGGAGGGGTACCATTTATAAGAGGTACACCGTTAGTTCTTGATGAATATATATTTTTTGGGGATTATGGAAATATTTATTCTCTAAATAAAAATTCAGGGCAAACGAATTGGATTTTTACTTTGGGGCAGTACAATAGACCATCTTCTTTTACAGAATACAATGGAAATGTTATTGTAATTGCAGAGAACGAAATTTTAATGTTTGACCCTGTAAATGGAAACCAATTATATCGAAAATCGTTGCCCAAGTATATAATTTCCTCCCCATTTTTATACAATAATAAACTATATGTTGGCTCAATTGGCAATGGAGAAGGGACTATTTTAGCTATTGATCCCAATACTGGTACAATTTTATGGGAAAAACAAATGCCAAATTCAATACCTGGATCACCTATAGTATTTGAAGATAAGTTATACTTCGCAGATCAAGGGGGTATTCTCTACTGTTTCGATACTAATTCTGAAACTCTTTTATGGAAAATGACTGTTGGAGATTATATGACTACTACACTAACCTTCGTTAAAGGAAATAGTGATCAAATTGTTTATCCTTCTGTTATAGGACTTAATTAATATTATGAAAAAAACGTTATTTATTACCGCGCTAATTATTTTATTTTCATGTTCCAAAGATGAAGATGTAGTAATACCTCTAAGTTCTGAAAATTATATCTTGGATTTTAAGCTTCAAGTTAACGAAGAAGTATTGTCAGGAATTATAAATGATACCAACAATACAATTTCATTTAATTCAATTAATTTAAAGATAGAAAATGCGATACCCAAGATAACAATTTCTGCTAAATCTACAATTAGTCCACGATCTGGACAAGCACAGAACTTTAGTTTCCCGGTCTCTTATCAAGTTGCAGCCGAAGACGGAAGTATTAAAACGTACCAAGTAATTGTAAATAATAAAAACTTAAGTGAAGAAAATAAAATAGTAACATTTGGATTATTACTTAATAATGAATTAAAAAAAGGTGTAATTGATGAAACTGAAAAGATTATTAAATTTGATGTTGCTGGAGCTATTCTAAAAGGGTTGGTTCCGACTGTTCAGATTTCTAATGGGGCAACAATTAGCCCTTCTCTAAATTCACCACAGGATTTCAATGAAGAAGTAGCCTATACTGTAATTTCTGAAGATGGTACTCCGGCTGTATATAGGGTTTTGGTAAATAATAGGCCTTTAAGCTCTGAAAATCAAATATTAAAATTTGCAATTTCTGATGTTATTGTATCTCAAGATGCTATTGTGAATAATGAAACACAAATAATTTCTTTTGATTTTGGAAACCGAGATAGAACAAGTTTAATACCTGAAATTACAATTTCAGAATATGCGAGTATTGTACCCTCTGCTGGTATAGCTCAAGATTTTACAAATCCCGTAATTTACATAGTAACCGCTGAAGACGGATCTAAAACTGAATATAAGGTTATTGCTAATTTACCGAAAATTGATAGGGTTGGTGGAAATAATTTCTCAGCCATGTTTTTTGTTGGCGCAAACTTATTTATTTCAGGAAAATTTTTAGACACTTCAATTTCAGGTGCAGAATTATATTTGTATGATGGGATAAACAAATATCCTTTAAATATTGTCACAACAGAAAATTACGATGTAGAAGATATTTTTATTACTGTATTTAATATTTATACAACAATTCCGGAAAGCACTCCAACTTTTAGTCAATATCAAGTAGTTTATGAGAATGATGGTGAAAAAATATTTTCAGAATTTTCAGTAGATATACAGCAAGAAAATGCACCTCTTCCTCTGACTGTTGATAAGGACAAATATGTGTATAATGATGAATTGATAATAATAGGGGAAAACCTTACAACATCTATTGCTATACCTGCACCTAATGGGTCAGTTTATGTTATAAATCCGGGATATTATGATATTTCTATTAATTCAGAAGCCACAGAAATGAGAGTGGTTCTCAAATTAAGGGAATTTTTTCCTTCTTACTATGGACAAGATGAAAGGTTAACAGAAATTTTGATATTTGGTGAAGGTGGTAGACGCGCGAGGTCCATTAAAGCGAATTTTCACTAATTAAAAATTAATTATTATTTATAAGCCCTATGAGAAAGTCTTTATTTTTTTTATTTCTACTGATATTCAGTAATTCTTACTCTCAAGAAAACTGGCAATTACTAAATCCAAAACCAAGTCCTGATACTGGTCTCGATGTTGCTTTTGTTTCCTCAACAAATGGTTTCTATATAACAAGCAATCAGCTTTTTTATACAACTGATACAGGTGATAATTGGCAACTCAAAAGTATTGTTAATGGTGCAAAGGATTTAGCTTTCAAAAACAATATTGGTTATGTTGTTGGAAGTCATGGAAGTGTGCTTAAAACGAGTGATTCTGGAATAACTTGGTCATCTCGAAATATAACAGGAGGAGAATCGTTGAATTCTGTTACGATTATTGATGATGATAACCTAATTGTGTCAGGTAACAGTATAGCTTATTTTTCTAGTGATGGAGGTAGTAGTTGGATAAGTAAAAATATTCCAAATAGTAGGGTGAACAAAACCTTTTTTTTATCTGCTACTTTGGGTCATGCAGTTACGGATGATGGGCAGATCTTTAAAACAATTGATGGTGGTGGTAGTTGGTATGTTACGGCGTCATATGTGAATTATATGCCAAATTCATTTTTTACAATTTACTTTAAAAATGAAAGTGTTGGCTTTGCAACAAGGGAACATAATGAGTTTTATAAAACTACCGATGGAGGAGAAACATGGACAGTTATAGATGATGGGATTTCAGATGCAATATACTCTTTCCATTTTGTAGATAATTTGATAGGTTACGCTGTTGGTGAATATGGTATGTTTAAAACTACTAATGGTGGAGATAAGTGGACTAGAATTTCAATAGAACAAGGACACTACTCATATACAGATATGTTTGGTGTTTATTTTTTAAATGAAAATCAAGGGTTTGCAGTAGGTCATAGAGGAAGAATAGCGAAAACAATAGATGCTGGAAAAACTTGGGAATTGTATTCCCCTTTAGAAACAAGTATTTCTCAGGTGGAGTGTTTATCCCCATCTAAAATAGTTGTAAGATCAGGTTCTAGCTTTTATAGATCTACAGATAATGGTGAATCATGGGGATATCTAGGTACTTCAGGGGAGAACATAAATACAGGAGAATTTGATTTTGTAAATGAAAATATAGGTTATTGTATTGCAGGAGGTGCTGCAGGAACATCATCAAGTGCAGATGATATATATAAAACCAACGATGGCGGTTTAACATGGGAAATAACAACGAATTTTGGGTTATATTTTGATTATGGGGCATCCAGTTTAGATTTTGTAAATGAAAATTTAGGATTCGTTAGTGGAGGATATAATCAACGAAGAACCTATAAAACAACAGACGGAGGTGAGTTGTGGAGGGTAGTGCTTCAGGAATCTTTTAATCAAATTCAATTTGTTGATGAAAAAACTGGTTATGGGAGAAGTACTTACAGAGGAGTTTATAAAACTATAGATGGTGGTGAAAACTGGGCCATTATTTTTTCTAGTGAAAAAAATGTAAAAAGTATTTATTTCATAGATGATCAAAATGGATTTGTTATTGGTCAAGATGGAATGGCTTTTAAAACTGAAGATGGTGGTGATACTTGGAAAGAGATTGATTTACCTTATTTAGATTTTGAATATGTTAGATTTTACTCAAAAAATGTGGGTTATGCTTTTGAAGATTACGGAAAATTATTTAAAACTGTTGATGGTGGCCATTCCTGGGAGAAAATTTATCAATTATCAGGTTTAACAGACCTTGCTTTAAATGACGAAGGTCAAATTTATATTACAGGATCATATGGTAAAATTTTAAAAAGTGATGTTACTTATACGGATTTGAATTTATTTGTAAAAGAAGCTAAAAATATCACGGTTTCTTCTGCTACAATTGGCTGTTCCATAGCCTCTAATTCTGAAGATGTTACAAACATACGTATAGAGTTTGGGAAAAACATGGATTTTTCAAACTCGCAAGACTTGGATCCCAATTTTATTCCGGGAAATACAAATGTATCTTTAGATACCCAAATTTCAGGATTATTTCCAAATACAAAATATTATTATAGAATAGTGGCTACACATAATGGGAAAAATTATTATAGCAATGTTAGAAATTTTACGACACTCGTAAGTTATTCAATAGACATGTATGGTGCAAATGCATCTAATGCATATGCTGCAAATATTTATGGTAGTGTTCTTTCAAATAGTGAAGAGCTAAATGATATTATTTTCGAATTTGGTGTAAATGCAGATAATTTGTCGAACGAAGTAAATGCTAGTCCAGAATCTGTTGAAGGGAATGGTATTCAAACTTCTGTTGAAGCATTGCTAGAAAATCTAGAGACAGAAACTACATATTTTGTTAGATTAAAGGCAAGTTACGATGGAGAAACCATAGTTAGTAATATAATAAGTTTCACTACTCAACCAGAGTTTAGGATTATTTCATATAACCCTTGGTTGTCTAATTCTGAAGCAGAAATACAGGCATATATATATGCCTTCAAAGATGATATTACAGATATAGTTATTGAATATGGTAAGGAGAAATACGAGAATGAACAATCAGTTACACCAAATATAATGAACGTGAATACAAATGGGTTTGTAACTACAACATTGACTGGTTTGGATACTGAAGCTCTATATTATTATCGCATAAAGGCTAAACATGGAGATAAAACAATATATGGTCCAGAAGAGTTATTTAGCTTTACAGAGAAAGTAGTTTTAATAAACAATGAAGCTGTAGATATAAGAAGAGAATCTGCTTTGATAAATGGAAAGGTTTTTAGTTCAAAAAATTATTTACATTCTATTGTAATAGAGTATGGGGAAACATTGGAATACGGAAATGAAACCTATGCTACACCAAATTATTCTGGGCCCGGAAGAACAACAGGAATAAGTGCAAGATTATTCAATTTGATTCCTGAGGCAACTTATAATTATAGGATAAAGACAAAAAATTCAGTAGGAGAATTTTATTCGGAGAATTTAACTTTTACCACATTGGATAAATTACCTTCTAATAATTTTAAAATTACAACAACGAACGAAACCTGTGTTAATAAAAAAAATGGGACTGTTTATATAGAAACAATTGAAATAGGCGAATATGAAGCTCTATTAAATTATGATAGTTTTACCTTTGAAGAAAGTCTTTTTATAAATGATTTGGAGCCAGGAGTATATAACTTACTTATTCAAGAAAAATTTGGAACACCTCATTATTATAGGTTTGAAATTTCAAAATCTCAAGAGCTTAGCGCAAAGTCTACTATAAAAACCATTCAGTCAAAAAAAATTGTAGATGTAACAATTAATAACGGAACACATCCATATTCGGTTTTCATTAACAAACAAAAGATAGAGGAATTTGATTATGAAAATTTCTCTTTTGAAGTAAATTCAGGAGATTTTGTAGAAATTACTTCTAAATACGAATGTGAAGGAAAATTTGAATTTGTTGTGTCGAATGACTTAAAATCCGATTTGTTTAATAATCCTGTTGAGACCCAAATCACCCTTAATATTGTAGAAAATAATCAACTTGTTTATATTGACCTTTTTAGTATTAGTGGGAATTTATTAGGCGCATTTAAAGAATACGCCGTGAATAATCAAGTAAAAGTAGATTTACAAAACTATCCTGTAGGTGTGTATCTAATTAAAATCACTGGAAATACTATTCGGACTCATAAAATAATAAAACTATAATACTTGTTTTTTGCAGATGAGACAGAATCTTTATTTTAGAACCTTTGCTAATTTTTTTTATTTGAACCCTATTTTTAAATACTTTTGGTTAAAAAAAATGATCCGTTTTTTTTAATATTAATTACGTTTTTACCTATTCTCTACTTTGCTCAATGTCCTCCAATGTCAAATGGGCAATAATATTGAGATGCTATTAAAGAGACCTAAAAATTAAAAAGGCTGGAAATATGTTTACAAATACAATTTTGACAATAAAAAAAATGAGTAATTTAGATTCAAACCAGGTGGCAGTTTTATGAAATGCGTGTCTGAATATGATAAGATGGAAAATCTCTTACAATTCAAAATTGGTTCAACGAACAAGACGAACAAACACACCAAACATCATTTGAATATGTATATGACGAAAAGGGAAATTGGATAACAAAAAAGATAGTTCGAATGGAGAATTGAGTATGGTTTGGGAAAGACAAATAGAATATTACGAATAAATAAATATGTTGCACAATATAATGTATAGTTTATTGCTGTTTTTTACTAAACGAAAGGTCAGTTATTTTTTATAAAGTTAGTGTTTAACTGAAAAACATGTACAATAAAACACACAATAAACCATACGCAAATCGTTGTTTGCCATGTATCTAAACCGATTATAGAATGATAAAAAAACTTTTATTAATATTTCTAATACCTCTTTTTGGATATTCTCAAAATTCTGAAATTAAACCTTACGTTGATTATTTAAAAATAGTAGAAAAGAAATCTGCTAAAGATTATATTTTACAGCAGTTTAAAGAACACGATATTGTAATTCTTTGTGAAAGAGACCATAGTGACATTTCACAATATAAATTGATAAAAGAAATTTTATCTGATGAACATTTTAAAAAAAATGTAAAAAACGTATTTACCGAAATTGGAGTAATTAATCTTCAACCCAAAATTACTGAATTTCTTAAGACTCGTGATTTAGATAGTATTTATGTAGAAAGAAAATTAAATGAATTTCAACAAAATGCTTCATTCTATCCTTGTTGGGAAAGATATAGTTATCGCTATTTCTTAAAAACTATTTATGATATTAATAATAACTCAGAAAATCAAATCTCACTCTTCCCATCTGATTCTGAATTTGATTGGAAGAAAGTAAAAAACGTTGATGACTATATAAAGGAATATGAAATTGAAATTGAGCCAAGAGATAGTGTTATAGCTTATAACATTATCAATCAATACGAAAAACTAAAATCCCAAAATAATAATAAAGCACTAATCATTTTAAATATCAGACACGCATATAAAGTTCATTCACATTACAATAATGGAACTATCCAACAAAATGCAGGGAAATACTTATCAGATTATTTTGGTGAACGTGCATTTTTTATTTTATCAAATAGACCCACTTTTTATACTAAAGAGAATAGATTGATTTATGAACTTATTCAAGATGGAAAATGGGATGCTTCTTTTAAATTTTTAGAATTCGATAATATAGGCTTTGATTTTAAGAATTCAATTTTCGGAAAAGATGATTTTGATTTACAAAAAATTATTAATGTTAATAGCTATAATGATGTGTTTGATGGTTTTGTGTTTTATAAACCCATAGAAAAACACGATTTAATAGACTGTCATAACGGTCTGATTTCAAAAGATTTTGAAAAAGAATTCTTTAGAAGACTTATAATTCAATTAGAATATTTTGATAATACTTCTATGTTAAAAAAACTTGAAAATAAAAGATTTAGAGATAAAGTGTTAGTAGAATGGAATACAAAAAGAATACGAAAGTATCGGGATTTTGAGTATTTAATAGAAAGTAGAGATAAATATTTAAAATGAGTAAAACACGGTGTTAACTGTACTGGGTAAAAAGATGTCACTATTGGGATTGTCTACATCTATAAGGGATTACGCTCTATTAATAATTTCTTCCAAAAAACACACCGTAAAAAAAGCAATTCAGTACTCCTAAATCGCATCTTTTTTCAATTCTTAATTTTGTAAATTTATGCTAGCATTTAACTGCAATTCTCTGGGTTATGAATTGCAAAAAACAATTCTAAAATTTAGTTAAACAACTAAAAACCAAGATGTTATTTATTTTTTTACTCCGAAACAGTATTCAATTTAGTATTCAATGTTATACAATAATTTGATGCAATATACTCGAATATCTGTGAATTACAAGCTTTTATTTTTCTTAGTGATTTTTAAAATTGAATTTGTTTAAATGAGATGTAAAATAGGGGGCTTTATTCCTTAATTTATAAAGTTGATAAATTAAAATATTTTGTTGCGTATAACTGATTAAGTTGTAATTTTAATACATAATAATATA
>Ga0105356_10007111_pt1 | contig 10338 bp, 8 predicted proteins | sample GOMGulsemesocosm_3_FD_83502 | JGI IMG/M metagenome (GOLD analysis project Ga0105356, IMG submission 83502) | Methane-oxidizing microbial communities from mesocosms in the Gulf of Mexico - GOM9D Gulf of Mexico | ecosystem: Environmental > Aquatic > Marine > Cold seeps | place: Gulf of Mexico...
AATATGGAGCCGAGCTAGAAGCAGGAGAGCCGCTTTCTACTTTCCAGTTTGAATCGCGTGTAGGTATTACATCTGCGACTCGAACTACACCCTCAACTATATCGTCAATATGCGTAAAGTCGCGCCACATATCTCCATTATTATTTATATCAATAGTCACACCGTTTATAATTTTCTGTGTAAAGATATAAGGTGCCATATCTGGTCTCCCCCATGAACCATAAACTGTAAAAAATCTTAATCCGGTTGTAGGTATATCATAAAGGTGAGAATAGCTATGAGCCATTAACTCATTAGACTTTTTAGTTGCGGCATAAAGAGAAACTGGGTGGTCAACAGTATCTGAGGTTGAAAATGGGGTTTTATTGTTTAGTCCATATACTGAACTAGAAGAAGCATAGATTAAATGTTCAATATTATTATTTCTGCATCCTTCGAGGATTGTTAGGTGCCCAATCAAATTTGAATCAGCGTAAGCCATAGGGTTTTCTATCGAGTACCTAACACCTGCTTGAGCAGCAAGATGAATAACACGATTAAACTGCTCTGTTTCAAATAGCGAAGCAATGGCTGGGCGGTCAGTAAGGTCTAATTTTATAAATTTAAATATACCATATTGATTCTTATTTTTACTAATTGTAAATTTATCTAATTCAGACAAACGTGCTAACTTTAAATTTACATCATAATAATCATTAAGGTTATCAATTCCAATGACCTCATGCCCTTCTTCGCATAAACGTTTTGATACATGAAAGCCTATAAAACCTGCCGCACCTGTTACTAAAAATTTCATTTTATAACCTTGTTTGAACTAAAAAACTTCTTTAAAGCAAGTTTAACTCATAACTTTCACTATTTGAATTAATAACAATTTTTATTGGATCATCTTTCTGCACCTAAAAGTTTAATCAAAACAACTTAACGCAGATATCTATATTTGACCTATTACCTATCTTTGGGTGATGGAAAAATAATCAAATGCTTTTAAAAAAATTTGCTTTGTCTTTTTCTGTTATCATGATAATAACAAGATGAGTTGCTCAGCTGTTAATGTAAATTCAGTCTCATTTTTCTTGGTCGGCCATTTGAATTTAGGCTCTAAGCGCTTTTGCCAGAGCGCAAAGCCTGTTTTGTCCCAGTACAGTATTTTCAATTTGTCTTTGGCTTAATTACAAAAAACGAATATAGCGCACGTATAGGCATTACGGTTTAGTTCATCTTCAACAAGCGCAGCAAGCCATTTATTGCTTTACGAAAACCAACAAAATCCCGATGAAGATAAATCTCTGAAGGCTGAACAAACATCTTCATAAAACTAATGCCCGTAACCATTGGCTTAAATAGGTAGCGGAAGTTGTACTTGGCAAGCTGACGTTATTAGCATTACTAATGGTTAGCGTTATGGCCTCTTGTGCTTCAATCAGTTCCACTTGTTGGGTTATTTTGGCGCGAACAAAGTTTCCTGGCGTCAAACCAAGTTTAATTTTACCTGCATAAAAGCTCGATGGTGATAACTGTTGTTGTCGGCAATAGTCAATGATGGTTAAACCGCTGGTTTGTTGATCTTCAATGATGATTAGCCATTGTTCTTGGCTATGCGTAATTCCCATGTTTACCTCCTAAGTTTTGTAGGCAGATAACATACCGGAGATCAAACACTAACAGGAGGTGCCGTTGTCTATACGCTTACTAACTAACAGGTACTGTTGGTTTTATTATCATTACAGCTTTTAAATTAATTGTTATAACATCTTTGATAACCGAATCAACTGAAGAAGTATTAAATTAATTAGTTTCTGAGCCGTAATTGGTAGCTGTTACTATGGTGACAAGATCAGCATATTTATATGCTAGCTCCTTATCTAATGTAGCAGAACAATTCAAATGTTTATTAGATAAAAATCTTCAATTTTTACATCGGTGATTGGTGATTTCCTGTCATTTAAAAGATTGATTTTTTCTTTGATTATATCAACAGCAACTACTTCATTGTGTTACGCTAATTACATTGCGTTTGATAATCCTACGTAGCCTGTTCCGCTAACGGCAATCTTGATTAGATTTTTTGATTCAAAACCATGCTCCTTTAAATATTTTTCAATGTTATTTAAATAAAATATTTACAGCATTAAATTTTCACTATTTATAGCTATCTGTCGGTCTGAATGTCCCTTTAATCTTCAGACAACTCGGATCAAATATCCTAACTGTAAGGATTTATGTTAATTATCATTCACTTCGTCCTGCTCGTCTTTATCTTGTTCTTTATACTCTGAAACATAATAACAAGGCAACCGTTACCTATCAAATATGGAGTTTAGGCATAAATCCCAAACTAATAAAGTATCTACTTGGCATAAATTAGGAGGATATCATACTGTCTTTAGTAAGTTTACTTAAATGGTGGTTCTGGTCTACAGGTTATCTCTGCTTTCATCTTGTCTGAAATTCAAAGGGAGTTAGGCTCAGTTTAATTTAACAAACTAGCGAAACCAATTATACTAACGGCCTAGAAACTTTTTCCTTATTGAGCTATTGTAAATAATTTTCACTAGTTTATTAGGGAATATTCTAAATAATATTCGCAATAAAGGAAATATTGGGAGTTTTTTTTGCCACTTACATATTTCATAATAGACTTTAAACTCATTGAAAGCTTTACTAAACCCTCTTCGAGAGTAAGCAGAGTCCATGCGGACGTAGACTAAACTATCATCGATATTACTACCCACCGCACCTAATTTCAAAGCTTTGAACCAATAAGCTATATCTTCATTTAATAGATAATTTACAGGATAAAGACCATATTTATTAAAAAATGTACCTCTAAAGCATATTGTAACGTGGGCAAACGGGGAACCTTTTATAATTGAGGTTGTTATCTCTTTGGGTTCGTTAGGATACCTAATCAGTTTCCCATTTAAAGTTTCATTTTCAGTAAACTCTATTATGCTTCCCCCAGAAAAATCTACATGAGGCTTAGATTCCATGAAAGCTATCTGTTTCCTGAAACGTCCTATTTCAACAACATCATCTGCATCCATCCTAAAAACGTAGGTCTCATCTTCGAGTTGGTCAATTAGTTTATTCAACCCACTTGCTAAGCCAATATTCTCTTTGCTTTCGACGATTTTATAAACTATAGAATATTTAGCAATTACATCCCTTAATTTATCCGATATACCCCCATCTATATGTATATATAAGTTTGCTGTGCATTCTAACATTAGGGATTCCTGAGATAAGGATTCTAGACACTCGGTTAAAAACCTTGGTTGATCTCCATTATATATCCCCATTAATATGGCAATTGTCATATCTGACATTTTAATACCTCAAAAAAATCTAAACCACTGATAAACAAATAGCGCTAAAAGCACAAAGAGTTACTTAACTCTACGATATATTAATTTAAAAAACTCAATAATCCCGTCTTGTTTTATTGACTTAATAGACTTTTTGAGTATTACTTTAATATACCCAATGTTGGTTTTAAATCTAACCAAGCGAGTAGGCCTATAGGGTTCGTGATTTGGTAACGCGATATAATAATGTAAGCTAGAAAAGAATTGCTCGTTATTTTCTGCTGTAAGCTTTTGAAAAACAAACTCTGCATGTTTTAATTTATCAGGGTTACTTGCAAAATATTCGTTATACTCCATGTATCTAAAAATCATTTCAAACTTATCGGATGGTATATAAATAGAGTGACTACCTATAATAAGTTCTTGGCGTGTTTCCAACATGGAGCAAAATAAACCTGACTTAACTTTGAGGTTTTTATAATCAGGCATCGCCTCATAAAAATCAAAACGCAATTCAATTTTATTATTTTTTCTTAAGTCTAGGTGGGCTTTATTTTCACTCTTCTCAACAGTAATTGAGAGCGAACTATCCTGAGCGACTTTTTCACTCAACTTATCTGCTGTAAATTGTAAAGCTTTATTTATATCAAAAACAAATACGTCAATATCATCACCTGGTGAGTAATTAGGGAATGCAGCATTTTTTTTGACTATCAACCATTTAAAAGAGGTAAAACGATCAAATAAATTTAATAAAAATTCGGGTTCTAGGATATTAGTTTGCATACTAAAATATTCTCTACGCCTTTTGTTATAAGTATTACAGCTCTGTGTGCACCGTCTATAATACGATACTTTCCAAGCTTGTTGGGGGTTTCATCTATAAGGATTGGATTAGAACTATTCAGATCGAAATTATCAATTAATTTTTGAAACCGTTGCTTACAGTGATCATCCTTTAGATAGGTTCCTCTAAACGTTTTACAATATTCATCATATATCGAAGATGTGCCTGTCAGGAAACTATAGTGAGGGCTTTGTTCCAACTTCATATTTTGAGACTTGGCCTTCCAACGCTCACCCGCTAAGACTCTAAGGTAGAGCTCAGTAGCCTTAACTGAAAAAATTTCAACCTTCTTTTTTGATGAATCAACATGGCAAGGAGTTGATGGGTATTGAGAGCTAAAATCTTTAATACAAATTACTAAAGAGTCACTTTTTTCCAAATACTCTAATAACGCAATGGCCTGAGTTTCATTATCAGAAGCATGTATTACATGGTTATGTGTTCTATTACCACCTAAAAAAGGATTGAATTGATCTCTTATTCGTTCTTTTAGGCTTTTAAGTCGTTTACATTCAACATGTCTGAAAAAACCTTTACCAAAATAGTCGATATCAGGTAACTCATTTTTCACGAACACGCAAAGTACTTCTCTCGGGCAGTCAAATAAATACCTTAACTTGGCTCTCAAATGCACTTTAGGTGCATAATCAAAAGAATACACCTCATCAACAAAGCTTTTTATGTTTTTAGGGCGGTATCTTATTAACCGTATTATTTGAAAACCTGGTTCTTGTCTTATCTTTTGGAGAATTTCATCTTCATGGTCTAATCCGTGCCCCCAAATGACAATAGAATCCATTCTTGGTTTAATAAGGTTCATTTCTCACTTCCAAAAAACTTTCGTCTAATCATTTCATGGTCAAACCACCTGTATAATATATACTGTATGTTATTGGTGATAGATTTAGCATGTTGATAAGCTGCTTTATGAGGGTTACGATGATAATTATCAACGTTATCGAATAATAAAGAAAACTGTTTCATATTTTTTGAATTACTAATAAACCAAAAATCTAAAAAACCTTTTCCCTTATGGTGGTTTTTCTTATTTGCTTTGAGGTTTTCAGAGGTTTTCTCAGGATCATTCCAGTGAGATACATAAAAGTAATCTTTATCTAACTTATTAAAGTTTATATCTGTAAAAAAACCAACATCTAATCTAGTCAACAAGACAAAATCATATTCAAAATTGTTATCTAATTCGTACTTAGACATTAACTCGAGTACTTTTTTTGTACTATACCATCGACTTAACGCTCTTGAATTTTCAATCGTAATATTTTTTTTAGCCTGTTTCATACTGCATTTATGAAACAAAGCATTTATTGACATTGATACTTTTTCCTTGAAGTTCAGATTTAGTTCTCGGAACATATGCCCTGAATTAAAGTCCACCTGAGATTCAATTAAATAATTTTTTGGACGATAAAAATCGACCAGCTCACGTTTTTTTGACATACTCGAACTGTGAATAAACACATCAACTCCCTCATTACAGTCAATTATATGCTTCCGATATAGTTCTCCAGCAATTTTAGGTTCTAGTTCAATACCAGTTCCATTTTTATCAGAGGCACTACCAACTAAACCGTAAAAACAAAGTGCTATTTTCAAATGAATACCTTTATAGTTTAATATTAAATGGTTTGAAAAAATAAGTTACAATTACTTTGATTCCCAACCACTGAAGTTTCAATATGTAACGAGTTTTCTTGTTAAAAAAATATATAAAACACATAACAATGGAAGTCAGCACTGCTGATATAGCAGCCCCAATAATTCCGTAAGTATTTACAAGTAAGTAGGCCCCTACAATATTAAAAGCCAGACAGAATAAATTTCTCGTTATTAACATTTTTTGGTTGTTTTCTAAAACCAGTAGCTTGTTATTCAGTGGGTATAAGAATGTGAAAAACAATGTAAAAGAATATATTTGTAATACGAACACAGCATTTGAAAATTCACTTCCATATAACACATTAATAAGTGTCTCAGCAGAAAAATAAAAAGTGACAGAAATTATGAAAGATACAAAGATAAAGGACGCGTATACTTTCACAACAAAATCTTCAAATCTCTTTCTGTCAACTCCGTGAAAAGACGTAATCCTAGGGTAAACAGTATTAGATAATATACCCGGTAAAAAAGACATAACAAGAACAAGTTTTATTGATGCATTATACAAACCTAAATCAGAGTACCCTAACAGATATTTTACAACTAATTGATCACTATTAACAAGAGCAACACCAAGTAAAGTCGTAAATATAAGAGGCCAAGAGTCTTTGATTAGTGTCTTTACTCTATAAATGTAAAAGTTAAAGTCAACAAATTTATAAAGCAACCTAAAATTAAAATCTAGCTTGGTCAGCATCATCAATAAAACTGAAACTTTTTGGAAAAAAATAGCTACGCCAAATGCCAGAATGCCATATTCAAAATGTATAAAAATAAAGTTTAAACAGCCAAGTGTTAGATTTCCTAAAATACTTGAAATAGCTAAGTTTTTCCCAAACTCTTTTGATAAGTAATATTCCTTAAAAACCCATAAAGATTCTGCTACAAGTCCTAAGTACAATATAAAATATAGGTGCTTATGTTGTATTGAACTTAATAACATCAAAAAAACAACAATCATCAAAATAAACAAACCAATAAACAACCTAAGCAGAATTGCTACCTGCAACAGTTGAATTTTATCTTGTCCTTTAGCTGACTTAATTAAATCTCTAAATAAAATAGCATCCGTTCCTAAGGTAATTATAGGGTGCAAAAAACCCATAATTAAAATACAAAAAGCCAAAACTCCGTAATTTTCAGGTCCCAAATACCTTATAACATACGCAGTTACTAATACTCCGACTACAATTTTAACGAAATTATCAACTAGTAACCAAATGCCACTTTTAAACATACTTATCATTTTATATTCCTACAACGCAAAAATAATTCCATGGCCTTTTGAGACTTTAAAGTCTGTTGTTTGAAATATCTTATGCAAATTTATGGAGTTAATATGGGGGGAGAGCGTCGATTATTAAAAAGCGTGCCCTGTTTGTTCTTACATTAATAATAAGCTTATTCCTTTTATTTACTCGTTTTTCTTTTGAACTGTACAGTAAAATTCCTATTTCTATTAAATAAATGAAAGCAATATATCGTACTTTCGAAAATTACTGCACCATATCCTAGTCTAATTTTAAAGTAACTTTCAGTTAAGAGACTACTTATTACCAACGAACCTTCACTTGTATTGACTAACATTATCTTGTGGCACGTGTATGATATACTTTCACCGTGTCTTAATAATGTACGCGCGTAGATTTCGTTAAGCTTCTTGCTATTTTTATAATTAAAACACTATTCGCAAATAGAATTTCTCCTACCCATCAAATATTAAATTAAATAAAGCATCTATTTTATGGGGTTCCTAATATAATGGCTTGTAATCGATCATCTAACTCTTCTTATGAACAGTAAAAATTATTCGTTTTATCCTTGAAAGAGCTAAAATATAATATCAATTATTGGCTCTGGTCAGTTTGGTTATTTAAAACAATCAGCATTTCTGTTGTATTCCTCCTTAAGAGTAACAAAAAAGTTGTGATACATCCCACCCTTTATAGGTTGGTACTAGTGTACACTTACGTTGTATCTATTTTAATCGTACTTGAGTAGTTATCTAGCTTTGAAAAATAATAAAAGACAACGCTCTGTGTATTGTAAAAGTGAATATAGCAAAGCATGATTAAAACGAGTCAAGATTACTTTGGCAATTTTTATCTTTGAAGTGGTTAGGGCATTCAGTAATGCTCGAAAAGCGACAATGTAATTTCGCTTTCGAAAATTTTCAGATAAACTTGAGTAGATCATTTTATCTTCCTTTAAAACTGCCGTTGATGCATTATAATCATTTAAGTTAAAAGGTTGTTCATTTTTTAATAATTTCTTTTGATAGTTAACAGAAAGTGCTTGTTCTAGAGCTTTATTATTACTAATCGATTGACTTGATACACGATAATCAAGCAGTGATTCAGGCAAACTACATACTTTATATCCCTGGTTCAAGATTGCTTTTATCAAATAATAATCTTGAGCATATCTAATATTTTCATAACCAAAACTTTTTAATATATTCGCCCTAAATAGCATCGAAGGATGTGCCATACATGAGTTAAACCTATAAAAAAAGCTTATAAATAAAGTATTACACAAAACTCTCTTAGTTGAGATAAAACGCCCATTCTCAGCTATGAGGTCTACAGAACTCCCACAAACTTGAATATCTTTGTTCCTTTCCATAAACTCAAACTGTCTTTTAAACCTCTCAGGTTTACAACGGTCATCAGAGTCCATTCTTGCTATATATCTTTGAGTGCACATTGTAATGCCTTTGTTTAGGCTGAGCGCAAGGCCAATGTTAGTCTCATTAATAACAAACTCAAAGCTTACATTTTTATTTTTACATTGTTGCTCAGACCACTGGAGCGTTTCTACTAAATTTGGTCTAGATGGATAATCGACAATCAATACTAGTTGTATAGGAGTTACGCATTGTGAAACAAGCGATAGAATACACTCTTTAAACCATGCTTCTGGTTCATTATAAAGAGTCATCAATACAGATATTGGTGCGTTCACTAGACCTCCTGGCCCTTCGAATCAATTTTTACGATTTTTGAATTAGGCAGATTGTAAAGTGCCTCTGTATTTCTAGAGTGTGCCGAAGTGTTTGGAAATACAGCTATACTGTGTTTACTTTTTTTTAATGCTGCTCCCCACCATGAGAATGTACTGTTCGAAATAATGTTATGTCTACAAATTGTCATTAATTGCATATCTATAAATGAGTTACTTCCAGTATTCCAATCAACCACTATTGCTTCTTCGTTTATTTTCGGTAACATTTCCTCTCTAACCCAATCAGGATCGTCACTAAAAAGTAAGAAAGAACAACCTCCTCGTTTCTTATATAGCTCACAAAAATACTGCGCGGCTGCTAAGTAATATTCAATAGTGCATATTCCGTTCAAATCAGGGTGATCTACATAGTCGCCACGCCTAACGTGAATTGATATACATGGTTTTGTACTGTTTTTAATTTTTTCCAATATTCTTGTATTATTCTTGTCAGTTACATTTGGAAATGAAAATTTTTCTATTAGATGAGGAAAAATATCGTAAAAATATTTAGGGCATTGCCAATAGCCGCAAAGCACTTTGGTATTCTTATCAAATACTCTGGTATCAACATCAAAGAACTTTGTTTCAGTTAAAAATGAGCTATAACCATTAAAAGTTTTACTTAGAATGCGATAAATCAATACGGTAGCTCTTTGAAGAAAAGTATAACTATATACTTCTGATCTTGTCTCTAAATTGAAAATATTACTTAATTCAAACTCACGATTGGCTTTGCGACTCGTAAACCATTCTGTGTCTAAAAATACATTATTGTGCTCATTCGATAGTCTAGCGTACAGTGCATATTGGAACATCTGATTACCTAAGCCACCGAAGACTTTAACTAATTTCATAATACAACCTTTTAAGTTTAATTTCTGGTGGTTCCATAAAAACAAACCACACAACCCTTGAATTTTCTATCCTTAATCCCCCCCTTTAAGAGCTAACAAACATATTTAATTAATACGTTTAGTAAACTCCTAATTGATGTTTGAGGTAACTTTTTTGTAAAAATCTCATTGCTCACTAATGGATATACCTACATCCTTAAACACTCCACCAGAATTTTGGTGGGAAGAATTGGTATGGATAGCGAATCACTACAAAATATATAAAAAGTACAAGAGAATAGAATATAACCCCAAAGAAAATAATAAGAGAAGTTGACTTTCCTATTCTCTTGCCAAAACATTTTTTTCCTTTGATTTTATAGGCGTAACTCAAAAATATTATCGAAGAAACATCAAAAATTAAAAATATTCTAGAAGCGAATAAATGGGAAAATGAAGCTAAGGAATACATTATAACTCCAAGCCAATATATAGTTACACTTGTCAGCAAAAGCTTACTTTTAATAATTTTATAGAATACTAAACCTACCCCACCGACAAGTACTATTCTAATATTTTTTATAAGAATAACTGCGGCTGAAGTTTGATAATGATCCATTGCATTCGCATAGTGCTCAATCCTACTCTTATCTAACGGTAAAAAGGT
>Ga0105356_10007114_pt1 | contig 10336 bp, 10 predicted proteins | sample GOMGulsemesocosm_3_FD_83502 | JGI IMG/M metagenome (GOLD analysis project Ga0105356, IMG submission 83502) | Methane-oxidizing microbial communities from mesocosms in the Gulf of Mexico - GOM9D Gulf of Mexico | ecosystem: Environmental > Aquatic > Marine > Cold seeps | place: Gulf of Mexico...
CACCTACTGGCTATAGCAGATCCATAACGAAGCTTATGGCTCTGCTTTTCAATTAACAAGATCTCCTATTAATTGACTTCAACTGCGTTCACTCTCCACAAATCATCTGTTTTATCTCATCATAATTAGGTCAGTTGCATTTTGAAAATGAAAAATGCAAAATGCAGAATATTTCTCAGTAAAATAGGAAGTAACAGCAAAACCACCCACATAACAAACACTTACACATTGGCAGACAACTTGCACCAATGAAGTAAAGGATAAAGAAGTAAGGTGGAGTATATGAGGAATTTATTATTAAGCAGTATTTTTTCTATTGCATGGCTCACTTGTACTGGTTGCACTTCTACATCCAATCCCTTGGCACTAATAGAACAAGAGCAAAACCGAGTTAATGGACAGCGCATAAACAAAAAAATACTAATGAACATCCAAGCTTTACGCAGTTCACAAAAAGCGAGCTTAGCCACTTACACCTTCATCTATGACCTAGATAATAAAGAGTTAAGCTATGATGATAAAGTAACAATCGCCAAGCTACTGATAAAAAGTCAGCATGCGGTTATCAACATTGCGCCATCCTCAGGGGCTGATAAATTAAAGCAATTATCACTATCTATGGAGCGAGCTAAAGCGCTTCATCAGTATATTTCTCCTTTTAGCAAAGAAATAACAATAATATTTTCACCTGAGTTATCAACAGACACTATTAATTTAGTTATTGGTGCTTAAGATGACAACTTCAATCATCATCAACATTCATCTTATTTTAGCGGCAGTTTGGCGCTATCGTTATTTGATTGTTATTCCTGCACTCGCACTGCCAGTAATTGCCGTGATAATCAGCTTTATTACGCCGCGAAACTGGCAAGCACACACCACTATTTTGGTACAAGAAAGTGCCAAGATGAATCCATTTCTTGAAGACTTATCTGTATCAACCGATTTAGAAAATAGAATAACGACATTAGATACCCTACTTCATAGTCGACATATGTTAATAAATGTTGCACAAGACTTAGCACTCATAAATGAAGACTCAACAGACTTTCAAAAAGACAAACTGGTTAAAGAGTTATCAGCTGCGCTTAAAGTAAAACTAATCGGTAAAGATCTGGTTAAACTTGTTTATCAAACTGACTCACCTAAAAATATAGTTAATGTTTTACTTATGGTGAGAAAACGTTTTTTAGAGAAACTTCTAGCACCTGAGCTATCTGCACTAGAAGCATCTGAATCATTTTTAACCGGTCAACTTAAAATAAAAGCAATAGACTTACAAGCAGCCGAGCTTCGTTTGGCTGAGTTTAAACAATACAACGCAGAGCATTTGCCTAGGTTATATAACGCCAACAGTAGTCGTTTTGGTCAACTAAATGATTTGCTAGAACAGCGAAAAATTGCCTTGTCAGGAGCTATTGCAGCCAAAAAGAGTATTAGAACAAGGCTAGCCCAGGTTGACCCTGTGATGAGCGAAATAGAACACAACATAGTGACGACAAAAAGTGAATTAGCTATTTTGAGATCTCGATACACTGACAATCATAGTAAAGTACAAACTTCGCTTAGAAAACTAAACCAACTTGAAGATGAGCGCGAAACTCAAAGTAAAACATCATACAAAATAAACGAAGTTGATTTAAACCGTTTATGGGAAGTAGCCAATAATATGCAAGCTGGTCAGCTTGATAACAATCAAAATTTATTATTAGTGTCTCAACTTCAAGAGCTGCAACTCTCTGACGGTCATGTAGAACAGATAAAAGAAGAAATAAACTCTATCGAAAAACAAACTTCACTATTAAAGGCCTCACTTGCTGGTACTGGTGAAATGGAAAGACAATTACTTGAGCTAGAGCGAGACCTTAAAGTAAAACGAGATTTATATAGCGATTTACTTTATCGGTTTGAAAGGGCAAAAATCACTGGAGCCCTTGGCAAATTTGAACAGCCAGAGCGAATCAAAATAATCGATGAGCCATACAAACCTAGCGCGCCAACCAACTTCCCGCTCTCTATATTTTTATTAGCAGGCATTATTGGTGGCATAAGCTTAGGCGGCGGCTTAGCTTTATTTTCAGAGCTTACAGACACATCCGTCCGTGCAAAACATCAACTTGAGTCCCTTACTAAAGCCCCTGTAATAACCAGATTACCAAGAATTAACGCAACTAAAACTTCTGGAGAGAACTTATGAAGCCTGTCATTGTTCATGTAGTACAACACTTAAAACCCGGTGGTATTGAAAGCTTTGCATTAGAATTTCAGCGTGCAGCTCAACCTTTCTTTGATGTACATATTATTTCTCTAGAGCATCATTGTATTAAAGGTTATTGGAATAACATTGACGGCTTTAAAGAGTTTATTCATGTCTTAAATAAAAAGCCCGGCTGGCAAGCTAATATTTTTACTCAATTAAAAGCCTTTTTTGAAAAGGTTAAACCTATCTATGTGCATACCCACCATATAGGTCCATTGGTTTACGGTGGTGTTGCAGCAAGGCTTGCTAACGTTGACAACCTTATACATACCGAGCACGATGCATGGCACCTCGCCAACGTTAAAGCGAGATTATTACAAAAAGTAGTAATGCGCTTAGTACGTCCTATTTATGTTGCTGATGCAAACTTTGTTGCGAAACAAATTAATATTTTAATGCCATCACAAAAATCTTTATTAAAACCAATAGTCATTACAAATGGCATTGATACTGAAAAATTCAAACCATCATTAGTCAGCAAGAAAGAATTACTCAAAAAGGCCAACCTACCAACCGATCTTAAATTTATCGGATGTGCTGCTCGATTAGAGTCAGTTAAAGCTCACCATGTGCTCATTAACGCCTTAAGTCAATTGCCTGATAATGTTGGTTTGTTACTCGCAGGAACAGGTAGCTTGCAAGAAGAGCTAACACAGTTAGTCATCGACTTAGATTTGCAACAAAGGGTGTTTTTCTTAGGCCACATTAAAGATATGACCTGCTTTTATCCGCTCATTGATGTTTTTTGCCTATCATCTTGTGACGAAGGTTTACCGTTATCTCCTTTAGAAGCTCAGTCTTGTGGAGTACCGGCAGTATTAACCGATGTTGGTGGTTGCAAAGAAGCTATTTGCAATAAGACCGGCTTAGTTGTACCACCAAATAACCCACTATTATTAGCACAAGCATTAAAACAGGTACTTCAGCAAAAAAATGTAAATTCCCCCAGAGTATTTGTAGAAAAACAACGTTCTTTAAACGCTATGATCAAACAGTATGTTTCTTTACTTCAATCTGATTTAAGGGGAAAGTTATGTTAGACATTATAATGATGTATACCTTTGTCATCGCAATATTTTTGGTGATTTATCATCATGCACTTTATCCTATAGCGCTTAAGATATTAGCTAAAAACAAAGAAAATACTAAGCCTATAATCAAAAATCGTCATTATACCTTTAGTGCCGACGACAAAAAACTTAATCGATTTTCAATTATCATCCCAGCTTTTAATGAAGCTAAATTTATTGCTGAAAAAATTAGAAATATAAGCTTTATTGACTACCCAAGCGACCGATATGAATTAATTATTCTGTGTGATGGTTGTAGTGATAAAACCTATGATATTGCCCTGCAAACCCTTACCGAACTTGCTTGTCTAGATTTGAACTGTCAGTTAGTCCATTTTGAAGAAAACCGAGGAAAAGTTGCAGTACTTAAAGATGGCGTAGCTAAAGCAAAATTTGACAATATTGTTTTTAGCGATGTATCAGCATTATTGCCAGTAAATTGCTTACTCATGTTAGATAGTCATTTCAAAAAAATAACGGTTGGCGCAGTATCCGGTGCCTATAAATTTATTGAAAAAGGTAGTGAAGGTGAGCAATGTTATTGGCAATATCAATCAATGCTTAAAACTAGAGAAAGCTCTATTGCCAGTGTTTTAGGTGCTCATGGTGCATTCTATGCGATAAGAAAATCTTGCTATGAAGAAATTCCTGCAGATACGATTAACGATGACTTTTTAATTCCAATGAATGTCATTAAACAGGGATATCGCGTGATATATGAACCTAGAGTTGCAGCCATAGAACTTGAACAAGTCAACTTAGAGCAGGATATGAGCCGACGGTTAAGAATAGCGGCAGGCAACTTCCAACAGCTTATTTACCTACTGCCTTTGCTTTCACCTAAATACGGCTGGAATGCGATAAACTTTGCTTCAGGTAAAGCATTAAGAGCCATAACGCCTTTTATTTTGGTCGTTATATTTCTTAGCAATATTTACCTTGCCCCAATTCACGCTATTTATTTATCACTACTTTGTTGCCAAGCTATTTTATATAGCGCAGTAATACTCATTAATATGTTTCATATTTCACCAAAATTGAAAGTACTGAAATTAGCTTGTTATTTAGTTAATGGTTACTGGGTCGCTTTAAAAGGCTCTTTAAAATACATTTTTGGTTTACAAGAAAAAGTTTGGACTAAAATTTAAACCTAAAAGTTCCTTTGGAGATACCATGAAACACAATACCTTTATCCACCCAAGTATCATGCTCATTAAAAGAGCCATTGATTTAAGCTTCTCTATAATATGTTTGTTATTAACGCTGCCCTTATTTGTGGTGATAGCACTATTGATAAAATTATCATCACCAGGGGATATTTTTTATTGCCAATTAAGAGTAGGTAAAATGAAGGCGGGAAAAGTCAGCCACTTCAACATGATCAAATTTCGCACCATGGTTAATGATGCAGAAAAAGGCTCTGGTGCAGTTTGGGCAACCAGTAACGATAGCAGGCTAACATCCATTGGTAAATTCCTTAGGAAAGTTAGGCTTGATGAACTGCCTCAATTTATCAATGTGATTAAAGGAGACATGTCGCTTATTGGACCTCGACCTGAGAGGCCTGAAATAGTGATCGAACTCGACAAAGAAATTCCTTTTTATTCTGAGCGCACTTATGAGATGACTCCTGGCATTACAGGTTTAGCTCAAGTAAACCAAGGGTATGATACCTGTATTGATGATGTTAAAGCTAAAATAGCTTATGACTTTGCATACTCACTATCTCTTACTAAACTACATAGATGGTTGTTTATGGATTTACATATTATATTTAAAACTATGCTTATTATGGTATTAGGTCGAGGACAGTAAGTTTATGCCTGATATTAATGTTACTTGTATTGGCGGAGGTCACGGCCTAGGACATCTATTAAAAATTGTAGATGACTTCAGCTTTGTCAATTTAACTGGCATTGTCAGTACCACAGATAATGGTGGCTCAACTGGTCGCTTAAGAGAGAGCTGTGAGACAATTTCTTGGGGAGACATTCGCTATTGTTTATCAAAGTTAAGTAAAAAGCCTTCAACAAAATCACTGTTATTTGAGTACCGCTTCGACAAGCTAGGTGACTTATCTGGCCATAGCTTAGGAAATTTGATGTTTTGCGCCGTTGATTCACTTTGTATTCGCCCGACAGAGTCAGTACAAGTAATGCGTGAATTTTTAGGTATAAAAGCAAATATATTACCCATGTCTGACGATGTTACCCAGTTAATTAGCTACTCTGGAGAGCATTGTTATATTGGTGAAGTTGAAGTTGACCACAATGCCAAGCAAGGTATTAATAAACTTGCTCTAACACCTGAGGTTAAGCCAAGTAATGAAGTAGTAGAGAACTTAAAAGATGCTGATGTTTTATTTCTAGCTCCGGGAAGTTTCTATACCAGCACCTTACCTAGCCTTTTAATGGATGATGTGGTTAAAGAAATCAATAACAATGCAAGACTTAAAATTTACTTTATTACCAATGTCGAAGGTGAATTTAACAATCAATACGATAAGGTCCATTATCAACTCGAATTCATTAGGAAACTAGGCATAACAAAAACAGTTCACTCTTTAATCCCCCGCCATCGAGCATCCGAGCTTATTGAGTTATGCGAGCCTTATACCATCGCTGAGCTTCCTGCTGATAAAACAGGTAGACACCAACCACAGCCCTACAGAGGCCAGTTACTTGAATTAATTAACCTACCTAGCGATTATTGTTAAGGCTAATCTTCAATTCGCAAATTGCATGCGAATTTGCACATCAACAAACTCCTAAACACACACATACACCAAGAAAAACATAAGTCATTGTTTTTACGGCAAAATAAAACTGGCTCATACATTGCAACACTATCATTGAACTAAGTTAAATTGTAATAACTTAAATTGTATTAACTAAAATGGTGGGTCTGTTATGTTAAATCAAACTTATGAACTAAATAACGATTTTATTATTAAACTTAATGGAAACTTTGATGCCGACACAGTAAATAGCATGAAAGATGAGATCGAAAACTACAGTAAACTAAGTGCACATATCATCTTCGATCTAGAGCAAGTGCCATTTATTGATTCATCAGGCATTGGCGCAATCGTCTTTTTATATAAAAGAATGGCTGCTAAAGGTTTTAGTGTTTCGGTTACTGGTTTAACAGAGCAACCATTAGAGCTATTTCAAATGCTCTTTCTAGATAAAACAATAAACTGTTACCCAACTACCGATTGTTACTTAGAAACATCACCTAACTTGCAAGTTGCCAGCTAATGATTAGCCATCCAATTTTGATGCCTCTATTAGCCATTATGGCATTATCAGCATGTAGTTCATCAAAATCAACAGCTTCGGCTAATAGTACCAGTTTAGTTACTCAAGGTGGAACACATGAGAGTTTTGACAAAGCGCAAATGCAACTTTATATAAGCAGCGCTGAGTCTCAACTCTTAGAGTTAGAGCAACAAAGTACTAAACACTGTATCTCTGGGCAGCTATCGATAGCACAATCTTTTTTGGCACAAGCTTCAAGCGAACATAAAGCCAATATGAACAAAGACGCTTTTATAACCTTAGTTGAACTTGATAGGCAAATAAGAAAAATTCGTTGTATCAATAATTACATCAATGGTCATTTTGGTTGTGGTTATACCAATAAAAAAACAGTGCTAAAGCATTGGTATAGTGAAGGTGATTTTAACCAATGTAAAAAACCTTCAATAGCAAAAAATAGCCTAGAAGAAAAAGATATATTTATCACAGAAACGCTACATGACTTTGACCTAGATGAGATCAAACCTATCTACTATCAATCCCTAAACAGCCTAGTTGAATTAATGAAGCGCTACCCGGAGTCAACATTGCTTATTACGGGTCACACAGATAGCAAAGGCAGTGCCAGCTATAACATGCAATTAAGTCAAAAAAGAGCAAGTAGTGTCGCCAAGTATTTTACCGACAAAGGAATTGCAGCATCACACATTATTATGAAAAACGATGGAGAAGAAAATATCAGGGAAGTTGAGAAAAGTGATGTTTCAAGAGTGTTTAATCGCCATACATCAATAACCCTATTTTTAAACAAGCGCGATAACAAAGCAATATAGGAGCTTTACCATGATTAAGTTAATAATAAGTCTTTTGTTGTGTCTATTTATTAGTGTAAGTCATGCTCAACAAACCGAAACTATCATTCGTGCAGGCGATGTATTACAAATTGAAATTCCCGGTGAAATAGATTTTGAAAAACCTTTCCAAGTAAAGCGTGATGGTACATTAAACTTACCTGAGGTAGGAAAAGTATCAATTGCAGGTAAAACGCTATCACAAACAAACAGTGAACTAGCTGAGCTATTAGGTCAAGAATACCGCGCTATAAATAACTTTAAGATTTATCTCATTGAAAGAAGAGTGCCCATTCAAGTACTCGGCTTTGTTAACAATCCCGGCATGGTAGATTTACCCGAAGATGGTAATGTACAAATGGCTTTGCAAAAAGCGGGGGGAGCACGTGCAGGCGCTCAACTTGACAGAATACAACTTAATAGACAAGGTAAAAAATCAACCTTTGATTATAAAAAATATTTAGACTCGGGTGACTTTTCAATTCTACCAAAAATAGCACCGCTAGATGTTATTTTTGTTCCTGCCTCCCCGCTCATTGGTAATGTTCAAATGGACTTTGATGCTGCGACCTTATCAGCCAGTGGTGACGGCTCAGAAGCAGGGACAGCCATTAAGGTTTTTGGTGAAGTACTAAAACCAGGGGTATTTTCCTTTAAAGAAGGCAATACAGTGGTTGATATGTTGATGAGAGCAGGAGGCGTAACTCGATATGCAGGTGTTGAGCACATTAGAGTCATTAACAACGGCACACCACAACTCTTTGACTTAAAAACGTACTTAGATACTGGCGATGCTTCTCATATGCCAAAGATCACCCCTGGCTCTACCTTGTTTATCCCTATTCAAGAGGAAGAAGTTAAAAGTGGTTTACGCACTATTTACGTCATGGGCGAAGTATTCAAACCCGGCGCATACGAATCACCAGCGGGTACTGCTTTTTTTGATATATTAGCCAATGCAGGTGGCCCAACACGCTTTGCTGAGTCTAGAAAAATCAGAATTATTCGCACAACAGGTAAAGTTGATGCCTTTGATTTACAAGCCTATACCGAAGGATTAACAACAATAACTCCGCCAAAAGTCTCCCCTGGAGATGCTATCTTTGTCCCTGAAAAAACTGACATGAATGAAAAATCATGGCTAAAAATAACTCCTGATAGATCAATTAGAATAATGGGCGCTGTAAAAAAACCTGGTCGCTATGAATGGGGAGATGAAATGTCCTTTCTTGATATTTTGGCTCATGCCGGAGGGCCAACGCAAGACGCAGATATGTCTCAAGTAAGAGTAATAAAAAAAGGTGAAACTAAACGTATGGCGCCTTTTGACTTAGACCGATTCATTACTGAGGGTGGTGATTTTTCTCTTTTGCCTAAAGTCACTGCTGGGGACACTATTATAATCAGTGAAAGGCCTCGCGATGTTATTGATAACAAGGCTAGGTGGTTACGCCAATCTCAAGAGTCTTCTATTTACGTCTTTGGACAAGTCGGTCAACCTGGACGCTATGCTTTTAATAACAAATTACATTTTCTCGACATACTCTCTGCTGCCGATGGTCCCAACCAACATGCTGATATTCATCATATAAAAATCACTCATCGCAACAGTTTTAAAAGCAAAGTAACCACCCTTGATTTAGGCCTTTACTTTGAAACAGGTGATGAAACCTTAATCCCTATAGTTAAAGCTGGAGATACCATTTATGTGCCCGAAAGAGACAAACCTTGGATAGACAATAAAAAAGAACAAACAGTAAGAATTATAGGTGCAGTAGATAAACCTGGTCGTTACCAATTTAGCGCAGACATGACCATATTAGACATATTGGCTGAATCTGGAGGCCCAACACAAACTGCTGATTTAGAAAAAATTATGGTGGTAAATATCTCCACAAGTCAATCACAAGAAAATATCAGTCGCATGTTCAATTTAGAAGAATTTGTTGAACACCCTGATTTTAACACCCTACCTTTAGTGCGCGTGGGAGATACCATCTTTGTGCCAGACACCTCTCAGAGCAACTGGAATGTATTTATGGATAATGTCAAAGACATGGTCAGCATAGTGTCACTTGTTGCCATCATTGGAGGGCTCTAATATGCAAGAATTACCCATTCATTACGCTGAAGTTGAAGCGATATATAATCAAACCATTGGCTCGGGCTATAAAACTCTAGCAATTACTTCAGCAAAGGCAGCTGAGGGGAAAACGACGGTTGCTCAAGCCCTGGTTGAACGTTCTCAAGCCATAGGAAAAAAAGTATTACTGGTTGAAATGAATACTTTTAATCCTGCTTTATCAGAAAAATTGCGTTTATCTATGACTGAACAGGTCATTGCAAATACAATTGTTGCCGTTGAAAATAAAGGTTATAGCTTACTACCAGCTCCACAAAGTATTAGTGATGTGCTGCAATATCGAGAAGCTAACCTATTACTAGAAGCCATTAGCGGTTGGTTAACAGACTTTGATTGTATTATTTTTGACACCTCTGCCCTCACCTCATTAAACCAAAGCAATATACCAGCTGAAATTATTTGTGGTGTTTGTGAAGGAGCTGTACTTGTCATCGAGGCTGGAGCAACTCCCGCAAGTTTGATACAAGAAAGCATTGCAAAATTACAACTGAAAAAAGTTAATTTAATTGGCTCTATACTAAATGATAAAACCAACCCTTCACTACTCACAGAATTACAACGGGAAACCTTTCGCCTTAATCGACTTTTTCCCGTGTTAATGGCCAGACTTAGAAAAAAATTAGCCTGTACTGTTTTACTTAATGTTTCAGTTTAGGGATTTTTCTGATGGTAGCTATTGCCTCACTAACAACAGCAGTTCTGAGAATATAGCGGTTAGGCTCATTACTTTTAATGACTGGAATTACCACAGA
>Ga0105356_10007117_pt1 | contig 10331 bp, 10 predicted proteins | sample GOMGulsemesocosm_3_FD_83502 | JGI IMG/M metagenome (GOLD analysis project Ga0105356, IMG submission 83502) | Methane-oxidizing microbial communities from mesocosms in the Gulf of Mexico - GOM9D Gulf of Mexico | ecosystem: Environmental > Aquatic > Marine > Cold seeps | place: Gulf of Mexico...
GCTAATACACTTTTTTTATGAGGTAAAGTCGTTGAAAAAGTAAGGCCGGAATCTTGTAATGACTTAAATTGATAGGGAGCAGATTTATGAACATCACCTACATTAGCGTTTTGAAACCATAACCTTGTTGTCGGGTCGAACTCAGTATCTGATTCTTGCGTATGCCTTATAGCAAACTCGCTATCTAAATACTGGATTTTTCTTCGTTTTGATTTTACCGATGATGTTACTTTCAACCACCTGTCGCCAATAGATGCTGAAAACTGTTTGCGTATTACTGGCGAGGCATCTAAGTTAATCAACTGAGTAAAGAAGCCATCATTATGAGCGATATATATGGAATAGAAAATTGGATTAGTTTCCATTACTCCTGCAAAAATCTTATCGGTAGAGGACGTTGAAGAATGGCTATTTACTACATTTGGATTTTTCGCTAAAACTTTAGTGATCTGCGTTACATTATCATCAATACTTAAAAGATAATCCCGAGTATATTTCGCTGTGATTTGAAAACTATTACGAGCCGATTCGCTAGCAAGAGACATGCTAAAATAATAGTGTAATCCAATACCAATGGCTGCAGTTAAGCTAGTCGCGATAATAAAAAGACTAACTAAAGTAAGTCGAATGGAAATTCGAAAACGGCGCAGCATATTTGTTAACATAGAAGTCCTTATCTTATTATTAGTAAAGCTATTTTTAAGCTTATGTAGTTATCAACTTATCCATTAATTTATAAATTAGTAATATTTTAAAGCTAAGTATTTAACTACACTTAACGCCAAATGTTAATACAATGTAAATATCACTCAAATAAAATTAATAAGCAAGAAAAATCAGTTATCACAATTACTTATAGTAGAAATTAATAATTTTTCAATCAATTAGTTTGAAACAAAGATATAAAGGTGGTCGAAAGGGGTCGGGGACGAATCAAATCTCTTATTGACAGTGTGAGCAGTATTAACACAAAGCCGCAGGGAAATACTATGCATGACAACTAGCTGCTAGATGCAATGGATAGAATAGTTAGCCTTGCTCGATAAATACAAACCATTGACTAAATTTCGTCACAGATCTGTTATTTTCGGCCTTTACCTAGACCACTATTTTTAATGCATAGTGCGGTGCACATCACCTTCAAGGCTTGCGATATCACTTACCATTATTTTTCCATTACTCACATCGTATCCATCAAAATCATTTAATAGATACTTACTGCCTTTATCCTTGCCTAAACCAAAAAGATTATTCAATGGCACTACATTTAGATAAACACCATCTTTTTCATCACTGCCATAATACAAAAAATTCGCGTCTATTTTTACGTGATAAAAACCATTTGGTAAGCTTATGTGAGTTTTAATAATCTTATCTTGGTTAACAGCCAAATCATTATTCAATAGCAGCGAGTGAGTACGATATAAAGTATGACTCTGCTGCTCAATTAAATAGTTAAATTCAGGGTGTTGTGTATCCGTTAGTCCATAAGCCCACTTACCATTAAGCTCTTTAATTTTGTTATCAAACAAATTGACGACCATTAACTCTGGTATACCATTATCAACAGTAGTAATTGCCACACCACTTTCTGTAAGCCAATCAAGGGAGATTATAGGTTGCTCACTGGTAAAAATGAGGTAGTCTTTTTTGAGTGTTGTTAATGGGTTTATCTCATTTAAAGCGCTTATTGGTAAAAGGTAAACCGCATTATCGGCAGTTAATAATACGCTTTTATCATCGGCAGCAACAGTAACATAGCCCAGCCAATGAGACTGAGAAAAATTAGTCACTATCTCTGCCTTTTTGGTGCCATATTGCCCTAAATACAATTGTTTACGGCCACTGCGCTTTGAAACGAAAAAATACTCTGAGCTATGATGAAATAGTGCAGGATTATTGTCTACAACAGTAGAGTTATCTACATCACTCATTGATTTCGGTGGTACTAACCAGCGATTACTAAAATTTTTCTGTTCAGTACTAAACAATAAATTTTTACCATCAGGAAATAGTGTCATTTGTGGCGACAAATATTCAGAAATACTCACTACTGTGGTCGCATTATTGCCATTTAAGTCGGCTTTAATAATTTGATGAGCGGGTGGTGCAGCATAATAATAAACTTGCTCGGAGTCATGATGCCAAATGGCTTCTGTAACCGGATAGTTAAACTTAAACCCCTCTGTTATTTCATTATTAAGTAAATTTAATACAAGCAGCTGAGTTTTATAGTCGCCTTTGGTACTCATAATTAATAGTTTGTTACCATCAGGTGAAATATCAATACTGTGGTGGCCCCATCCAACAGGCTCAACTTGCGTTACAAAACTGTGTTTCTTAGTTGCTAAATTGAAGGCATATATTTGATTCGGCCAAAAATTTTTCGGCTGTGCAGTATAATAAATCATTTTTCTACTGGTATGATAATCAATATCTTTTATGCGCTTATCATTACAATCGAACAAATTTCCTGCCTGTTGCCATTGTATTTTTTTATGAATTTGACTCGTCTGTTTAACCGAGTTTATTTGCTTAAGAGTGGCTTGATAAACACCACAACTGTCTTGCTTTTTATCAAGATAAAACAGCTCAGTTGTATCGCTATTTACACCTGAAACAACAGCGATAATTTTACTCATATTGTTTTTGCCAATATCAATTTGCTTTGTTTTCGCAGTATGAATGTTTTTTATCCATAGTTGATAGCTGGTATTTTCAGGGTCTTTGCTCAAATCCTTTTTTAAATAATAAAGATGGTTATTATCTGGATGCATACGTGCAGACTCTTCAGCACCATGCGCACGTGTTAACTCCTTAGTATAACGATCATTATTGCTGTTTTTGTCGTCATCACTAAAAGCTTGCCATAACAATAAACCACAAAGCAGTAATAACAGAATAGCCATTACCTTGCTGGTATTGTTATTTTGCAAACGCCCTTTGTCGCTCATAGTTTCATTACTTACATCAGCTCTTATTTGTTTTTTTTCAGCTGAATTAATACTTTCAAGCAACGTCACGCCACATATTAATCGGTAACCTCGTTTAGGTACGGTTTGAATATAACGAGGATTTTTAGGATCATCCGCCAATACTTTGCGCAGATTAGCGATCAATTTATTGATGGCATTATCAGTTACTAGTGAGCCTGCCCACAAATTTTCTAAAATATCTTGCCGAGAGATAATAGTATTTGGCTGATTAACAAATAGTAATAACAGTTCAAACAGCTTGGGTTCTATTGCTAATTCTTTATCTTGGCATAATAACCGCGCTTGTTTTTCATCAAGAGTAAACTCACCAAATTCAATCATAACGTATTGTTTGTCTCTCGAAATTAAAGTAATTAATGGCGCTTAAAGGCAAGCAAGTTTATCAGATAGAAAAATCAGTTAAATAAATAAAGCAGCCCATTCGTTCAAAAAACAAACTAAAATGGTCACTTTCACCTTTTCATCACCTTTTTTCCTGCATTTGTCATTACATTACCGCTGAAAAATATCACTGTAATTCAATACCACTAAGCAACTCAATTAAATGGATCACGTTATGTTTAAATATCTAATAACAATTTTCATCATTACTATGCTCGCTAATATCAATTTGGTACAAGCTAAGGTACGAGGGGAGTCAATAACCGACAGTTTACCTTCTAAAATTTTAGCCGAACAACGTGATTTATTAATACACCTGCCAAATAACTACCAACAAAATACCGAACTAAATTACCCCGTACTTTATCTATTAGACGGCCAGAGAAACTTAAACCACACGGCAGGTACATTAGACTTGTTAAATCAAGATGGTAAGGCACAAGAAATGATTATTGTTGCTATTAATAATACTCACCGCACCAGAGATTTAACACCTACTTATAATGAAAGCTATAACGAATGGGGAATTTCAGGAGGAGCTGACAATTTTCTTGATTTTATTGAACAAGAACTGATCCCTTATGTGAACAAAAACTACCGTACCAATAGTTTTAAAATTCTTTCAGGTCATTCTTTAGGAGGTCTATTAACTATTTACGCTTTGCAATCGAGACCACAATTGTTTCAGGCTCACTTTGCCTTTAGTCCAAGCCTATGGTGGCACGACCAAGTGATATTTAAGGATGCTGAAAAATTTTTAGCAAAGGCAACTCAATTAAATAGCTATTTGTATCTAAATTTAGGTAATGAAAGCGGTGATATGCTAACCGCTTTTGAGCGTTATACCAAATTACTACAAACACATAAATTGAACGGTTTTAGCTATAATTCAGACATAGATAAGCATGAAACCCATGGCACTAGTGCGCTGATTGGCCTTCCTCAAGCATACCGACATTTAAATGCATCATTGCAGTGTCCAAAAGAAATACTGGCCCAAGGTTTACCTGCCATTGAGCAGTTCTACAAAATACAGTCTAAAAAGTATGGTTACCAAATAAAACCGAGTTACGGTGCCGTTAATCACGCAGGGTATATGGCTTTAAAGAATAAAGACATCGCCAAGGCAGTAAAAATATTTGCAGGTAATGTGAAACGTTATCCAAATAAAGCCGATGGTTATGACAGTTTAGCCGATGGCCTTGAAGCAGACGAACAACTGCACAAGGCACTAAAAATGATGAACATCGCCATTAAAAAAAGCGTGGTCGAAAACATTGAAAGCAATGCTTTTAAGACGCATAGAGCCAATTTGATTAAATTAATTAAGAAAAATAACTCGCAAGGTAATGAGGTGGTGTTTAAAGGAGAATAAACTTAATGGTAATGATCACGGCGCCATAACCGATTGAAATAACTTGGTTATTTACCATTTAGAATCCTTTCGATAAAACAAAATATAGATGAACATCCAAAACAAAAGGTCGGTAACTTTAATTTGTCACTGACCTCTTTATTTCTTTGTTAATTTTCTAAACACAGCATTACTTTTTCATCAAAATCTTGCTGGCAAATTTCTAGAGATTGTTCTTTTGTGAGATTGATGTATCTGGTTAAAAAAACACAGTGTTGCCCAAATTTCAGTTCAGCACACCAGCTTCCCGTTCGACCAGAAAAAATCTCATACCTACAAAAAGGTGTTTCTGCATACGCACCATCTTCATCATTGTTAAAAATAAAATTCAAAGATTTTGTTTTCATTCTGCCCTATTCCATTTGAGATTATTATTCACAAAAAACTCCATTACTTTCATTCATAAACTCGCATACATCATGCACACGGTTTACTGCGGTTATACCTTGTGCACAAGATTCAGTGCACGTAATTCAGTCGTTATTATTATCATCGTAGATATTTTTCACCTAAGCCTTGTGAGCTACATTCAGTGATATTTTCGGGAAGTAAATGATTTCGACTCTTTAGCAAGCAGCCAATGCTTTCTCTAAAGCATGTACTTCAACTAGGTCGATGCTAATGTGATTGGCCTTAATCTCGACATTAGTATCTCCCACTGATTGTAGATATGAATATTGAGCGTTTTTATCAAACGAAGATCACCTGTTTTCGACTTCCACAACAAGTCCTCGCCAATTGTCTTGCGCGAGAGTCGTGCAGACACAGCTAAATTTAAAATTGAAACTGTCCGTGAACTCATACCTTGTTATCCATCTTAGTAATTATCGAAATTCACGACCATTAATTTCCTATCCATTAACTTAAAACTTAATGACTCTCAGCGAGCAAGGTAGACTATTGAATGGGAAAGTTTCTGGACATTTAGAAAATAATTGTAAATAAAACGTAAACTTGCTATAAATATTACGTAATAAAAAATCAGCCATATAATAAACCTATGATAGTATTTAAAAGAATATACGCATAATTCCCTTTAAATACAGTTTGTTAAAATTATAACAACGAAGGAACTATATTATTTAAGGGAGTTAAACCATTAAGAAATTACGACTTGTAAATATACAGGGGGAAGACTTAAAGTGTATTCGAAAATCGTGCAATAAAACAATGTCTGAAATGGGGAAATTAATTTCTGTTGATAGAAAGACGATTCAAAACTGGGAAAATGGTGTAGGACAACCCAAGGGAAGTCAATTGTTTAAACTAATGATGATTGCAGGATTTGATTTTACAGCAATAACTAATCATCTAGCTATTTTAAAAAACAAAGGGAATAAAAAGGAAGATGGAAATAAAAGCAAATCTAACTGCCAATCATGATCTAGCAGCCTCATCAAATAAAAATGTTACTGCATCAGAAAATAACAATCCTGTAGCTCAGGCTGTACCTATAGATAATACAAAAAACAATCAAGATACAGTTGATATTAAAGGTTTAACAGATGCAGACCCTACATACTCAATAAAAAGTATTGTATCTGACTCTATAACCCTAACCTCAGTAACTGGCGGTAAATTGGGGGATAAGCCTTGAGTGACAAATTAAAGTTACTCAGTATAATTTCATTGCTTATCGCGCTGTCATCAATAAACATTAACTCTGGTTTAATAGCTACAACAATAACCTTAGTTATAAGCATTATATTATTTTTTCGTAACTCGCTTGGTTTTTTTTTAAATTATATAATATTAGCGCTTACTGTAAGTACAACATTATCAATTGATAATACTCAAATATCCGCATGCGTATTTATAATTGCAGCAACTATAATAGTACTCAATTACAAGCTAAATGTGAATGCGGCATTAATTTGCTTAATTATGTTTGCTTTGCGCATTATAGATACAACATTTCTAGAATTGATTATCCCTTTTGCCGAATTACGTTCAGTAAAACCTTTATGGGTAAATAGCATTGGATATTTCACATCAATGTTTATCGATATTTTATTCTGCTTATGCCTTGTTTATCGGGCATCAATTAGCAGAGCGGTATTATCTAAACTTAATAAAAATTATGAAGGCATTTTTACTACTGAAACAGATATAGCATTACTAACTATCTCTATTATGAATGTGATTTGGGATATTTTAGGGGCTGCAGAAAACTTTATAAGACATTTAGATGACATTGGCTTTAGTGTAGCAACAGCAAAACCATATTATGATTGGAATTGGATTTATTATCATTTTTCTGATGGAAAAACCATTATAAGTGGAATAATGTTCTTTTTGCTTATAGTGATGCTTACTAATAAAAAGCATGATACACCTAGCTATTCTTTAACTTCCCCTGATAATAATTCATAGTAATAGTGATGAGGGCACAGTTTATTAATATTAAGTGGCTACCGCTCTCACTACGCTCACTGTGATTGCTGACGTCAATAAATCATTATTTCTAAATCGATAGATCATTTTTAAATAGTTATTTGAAGGAAAAGAATTCCATTGAAATGATATTTTTCGGAGAAAAAGGGGAGTAACAATTGGCTCATTGTTCGGTAAAAAACACTTAACGATTATTACCTTTTTAGAACACATGACAAAGTACGTCCGGTTGAAACAGCCTTAGTTTTTCCGCATATCGAATGCTTTCGATTAAAAACCAAATATAGGTAAAAATCCACAAAGAGGTCAATGACTTTAACTTACCATCGACCTCTTTAATTTTTCAAAAATTGATTATGATAATATTCTAAATAATTTTCATTGACCTGCTCTTCTGGCAACCATGCTGACATAGCTTCTAGATAAGCTTTAGTTTGTCTTAATTTAAACAATGTCTTGTTTACTTTACTTACAACCCTTTGTCCCCATGGCGTTTTACTGCAGCCAATATAACTAATACCATATTCTTCCATTCCATTAATAGCTAATGAATCGTAATGCGAGGCAGATTTTCCTAACGCATAGTTTGCAGTAGATGGCACAGCGATCAAAAAATCGACTCTTTCATTTTTCAGCATTCCATATAAACCAGTTTCAGACATTGTCGCCCGGTTATGAATCGATGAAGAATACTTCTTAAATACTTTATCAATGCGATCAGTATAAGAACGTTGTGGCAGCTTAATTGCCTTAAGCTTATGCTCAGAAAAAAGCGCTTCGATTGAAACTTTACCTTTTAGATTCAATGAATTTTTTAACTTTTTTGAGATAATTACCTGTAGATTCGGAGACATCATATAGCCAACTGAAAATTCAGTAAATAAAGCTCTCTTTTGAGTCTTAAATAGCGATAAATGGCAAGCATTGTTGCCCATTTTCATTTCATGTAACCCGCGAGCAATTGTTGCTTGTACTATATTATGTTTATATTCAGGTAACTCTTTAATAGTGAGTGCTAATAACTGATCTAAATAGCCTTGACCTTTATTAGGCCCTTGCAAGAAATGTGCAGGAGGCCTGTCGTATACATACCAATCGATGAATTCAGCAGCATTAGAATAATAACTTGATAAAGTAAATGTTATTAGCAAAAAGTATCGCATAGTTTTATTTAGTGATTAAGCTGCTACGACCTTATCATATTCTACTTTTTATAATGATAAAAATTGACCAGAAATTACAATGACGAAAATAACTAAAACTTATCTATAACACCGAGTTTTCTTGACTTTAATTCGTCGCCGACCCTTTTGCTGTTAGTTATAGACTTTCTCTTGCTCTTCGCCGTATTCAAGAATTATTGTCATTATAATTTTAGGCCTTAGTATCCCATGTTACCTTTTCAATCGTTGTTGGGTCTTCTCCAATAAGTGTTTTCACTATTTTATTATTTTCGTCAACCAGTATTAAACGCGGAATACCTGCATTAGCAAATTTTGCATATATTTCCCGTTGCTCATCAGTTATTAATGGAAACCTAACGTCATACTCGCTGGCAAATTTTTGTAAGCTCTCAGCCGTTTCTTCGCGGCCAATGCCAACTATAGTGAGCTTTTCTTGCTGAACTAATGGTGACGCTAATAGCTGTTTGATAGTGTATTGAGAATCAGAGCACCAAGTCGCAAACAAAATGACTAATTTTCGCTTGCCTTTTTCTTGTAAATTAATTTTTTGTTGATCAATACTTGTGACATCCGAAATAGGTAGCTCTTGGCCAAGGCTTACATACGTTTGATATTTTGGTGTAGTATTGACTGGTGTTTCACTGGTATTGCTGCATGCCGATGTCAGTAATAATGCTGCTACGACAGTGGTAATTATTTTTTTCATTGATAAACCTTTGTTGTTATGACGTTATTTGCATTGTAAGTATGTAGAACATGATAAGTAATTTAACTTATTTACCCAATAAAATCTGGTGACCGATACTTTATTTCCATAAAAACTTAACAAGCTATTGAACTATATTACTTAAAAATTGACCTCACTTAGACAGTTACACCCAGACCACACTTCCTCTCTGTGGCAACGATTAGCGTTTGGCGCAGTAAAAGTAAGGTTCAGTTATCTAAAGTGAATTTCCTTCTTTTTTAAGGGGCATTACATAACCTACGATCCCCCCCTTCAGAGATCGACACGATATGCTCAATAAAGATTAAAGACAACAAATGAGATCCCGAAATTGTTAACACCCTGTAAAAGTGTAACATTACATTAACAAATGGTGAAAAATGTAACGTTAACTGGGTATACTGATCAACATAAAGTATTTCGTAAGGTGCTTGAGTGTTCAACTAAAAATAGGAAGAAGTAAATATAACCAAAGGAATTATAAATTGAATACAATTAAAGGTGATGACTTCAAAAGAATGCGGTTATCAGCCAACAAAAAACTAATGATGTAGCTAAATTATTCAGTATTTTCGAAAAACAGATGAAAATTGGAGAAATGATGTGGGTAGCCTAAAGTAAATTAATTTTTAATTATGAGGGCATATCGCCCTATAAACGTAGGACCCCTATTAGTTCAATTCAAAATATTAAAAACTTAAGGATGAATAATGAAAATAACACAATCACCAACCGCGCAATTCCCAGAAAAAAACATAACCGAAAACAATGTAAAAACAGACCAAACACATGATAGAAAGACAATCACAGTAGAAGTAGACACTGTAGCAATCAACAATAAAAAAACAAACGATGTACATACATACGATATGCAAACATTAAGAACAGGCTCTGGTGGAGAAACCGGAGATAAACCAAACTAGTTTATAGGCTTATTATTTGGGGAAGGATGAATAAGTGGAATTTAAAAATCATTTGAGCTTATAACATAAACCATACTATCCCCGAAATAAAAGTAATTTTATTAAAGGTTAGTATGGTTTCTCAGGAGGAAAAGGGGTCGGTGACGATTTAATCTAGCTTTACTTTTACTGGCCTTCCTCTTTTTATTTTACCAATTGAATATCCAAGAGCTTTTTCTATTTCGTCGATAAATCGTGAATTCCCCATAGGCATTGAGCACATTGCAGCTTGTGTAAAGTGAATGATCTCCTTGTTTGACAAATGTTCTGAGA
>Ga0105356_10007119_pt1 | contig 10330 bp, 7 predicted proteins | sample GOMGulsemesocosm_3_FD_83502 | JGI IMG/M metagenome (GOLD analysis project Ga0105356, IMG submission 83502) | Methane-oxidizing microbial communities from mesocosms in the Gulf of Mexico - GOM9D Gulf of Mexico | ecosystem: Environmental > Aquatic > Marine > Cold seeps | place: Gulf of Mexico...
AAAAAAGGCAAACCAGTCATTATGCTCGGTGAGGGTGGTCACTTGTGCTAAGCCCAATTGTTCTACCATTGCCGCGCTATGCCCGCGAGCGGTGAGTGCTAGTAAGCTTAAGGTATGATAATTGGCGTAATTATTAAGTGCGGTAATATTTGATTGTGCGAATTGTTGCTGGCTAAGATTGTTAAGGATATTTATGCCAACACTCAGATCAACGATGTTGTTTGGATCACAACTTAGGGTTGAAGTTGCTGGCTTTTGAGCTTGAAATTCAGCAATAGTTTGAGTAACGGCAATAAGCTCTGCCCCACTTAGCGCCTCAGCCTCAGCGGAGTCGGCATTGGCTTCGGTGTTGGCTTCGGCATTGGCTTTGGTAATGGCTTCGGCATCGTTTTCTGGACTTATTTCTGTATTTTCTTCAGCATTATTCGCAGCAGCTGCTTCAGCATCGGTGCTGGTTGCTTCATTTGTATTCGCTGCGTCAGTATGTAATTCGGTGCTGCTCTCTACCGTGTTGCCAGAGCTGTGCTCAGCACTGCTCTGTGAGCCGCCACATGCGGTAATAGTCGTGGCCAAAAAAAGTAATATTGCGAAATAGCGTAGTGGCATCAGCTCGGCATCCTTGTCGATGTGTAGTATGGCTTAATTTTTTGCTAATTTACGGTATAGCTAGGTAACTCAACAGCGCTTAAACCATAGTCATGGTTAAGCGCTGTTTTTGTTGGGGTTACTAATAACAGAGATATTTACTGATGTTTATTGGTATCAATTGATATGCACTTATTGTCAATGACTAAAAGCTCTAAAATAAATCGCCTAATAGCTTTTTAGCTTTGTGTTTTACTTTATCAGTCACTTTCTCTTTAATTTTAGCCTTGGCTTTTTCTTTGAGTTTATCTTCAATGATACGCTGTTGATCTTTTTTAGCTGATTTCCATATTGCTGATAAGGAACGTTTAATTAACTCACCACCAAGTTCATTGGCAGGTAAACCTTCAGTGCCGCCGATATTGGTTAGGTAGATCTCAGGTAATACTTTTCTATGAGTGGTATTCCCTAGCTTAGTTAAGTCGACTCTTAGTGCAACTTCAGCAAGCACTAATTTTTTTACAATAATTCGAGGGGCATCAGTAGTGCTAACTGGTTCAGTACTTTCAGTTGATGAGGATTTAGGTACGTTCTTTTCTATCGCATCAAGTACTTGCTGAATATTAGAGCCCCCTTGACCATTAAACTCAACTAAGGCTTCAGGATTATTAATCACCACAGCATCGATAATTATCGGCTTACCATCAGCTACCTTGGTTAAGCTGGTTAAGTTAATGTCTAAGGTAATTTCATTTAAGGCGAACAGCGGAACGCTGCTATAGCCTTCAGGGTTATTTAAAATTAAGCCATTAATTGTACCGGCGCCATGAATCAGCTGCATATCTACTTTAGCAACGGTGACGGTTTGTTCGGTAAATTTAGTACCCTGTACTTGAATTTGTTCAGCAATTAAGGCGTTTAAGCGGTCACTGGTAATAAACCAAAATGCGCCACCGGCGATTGCGATGATTAATACTAATAAGGTGATTAATTTTTTCATTTTACGCTGAGCTCCAGTTGAGTAGTCCTTGACATAGAATAACGTTCCGTTTACCTGTTGTAGTTAGGGTAAGTGTAAATAATACAGGGAATTATAGATGGTGAAGTTACCAAATAATCATCAGTAAATATAGCTTGTTAGTACATTTATTTGATTGAAAGAGCAAAAGCCGCAATAAAGCGGCTGATTAGATAAATGAAGATGCCAACCATTGCGGTTATTTAATTAAACTTGCCATTTGCTCTGCATGGGTTTTGATAATCGCCAGTGTTGATTTATCGCTATTAAATACCGAGTTCAATCCTTGAGGCTCTTGCGGTGGATCGCCAAAAAACTCATCGCCCTGTTGCCAAATATAATCTTCCCTTGAAGTACGAGCGCTGCCAGCCCAAGCCCAAAAATTAGTCCCACCGACATTGCCTTGTGCTTTGGCATGTTGATAAACCCGAGCAAACATTTTTCCGAGTATTTTGTCACGCCAAACGGTGCTGGTATCAGGAGAAAATGAGCCCGCATCACGCTCTATGCCAAACTCTTCCATCACCATAGGTTTGTTTAATGTTTTTGCCATGTCAAAGTGTAAATCTATATAAGTGAAGATCTCTTGTAGTGCTGAATCATAAGTCGCCTGTGGTTTGTTAACATCAAACCAACCCCAGTTTTTCGGCCATAAATGAAAGGTAGCGTAATCGATTGAGGCGAGCTGGTGCGTTTTGATAAATAACTCGGCATCGCGTACCGTGCCCATAGTGCCTTCGCTGCCGGTGGTCACTAAATGGTTTTTATCTAAACTATGAATATATTGTGCGCTGCTATCTACCCATTGCAAAAATTCTTCAGCGTGCTTTCCGCCTTCAGCATCACTACCTGGACGCGGTTCATTCGCTAATTCCCAGGTCATAATCGTGGGATCATCCACATAAGCGATACCGTTGATGGTATTGGTGCGAGTAATCACGGTATGAATTAACTGACGAAAATATTGTTGTGCTTTTGGCATACGATAAAATCGGGCAGAATTTTCCATAAAGCCATTCCAGTCTCCGGTAACATCGGGATCAAACACCGGCTCGCCAGTGAGCCAAGAGACATATTGCGACATGCCTCCCGACCATTGCCAAAAGTTATTGAGAAACAACACCGCTTTCATGTCACGTTTACGCATTTCATCAAGTAAAAAGTCTAAACCTTCGAAAAAATCTTGATCATAGTGACCGATAGTCGTTTGCATTGCAGGGCGCAATGCCATGGTTAAATTACTGTTTTCAGACGCCGCAAGCACCCTTAAATTAGTAACACCTAACGATTTTAAGTGATCTAACTCGTGGATAAGTTTTTCTCGGTTGGCAGTATGACTATTGGCTTGGCCGTTATTACTTGCTGTCATCCCTAAATAAGCCGCATGCCAAAAGTTAGTGCCGGCAAAATAGTAGGGTTGGTTATTCAGGGTAAATTTACCCTGCGTTACGGTGACAAAATCGGCCGAAAGGCTTGGTGCTGTTGCTAACTCTTTATGCTCAGCGCAAGCAAACAGTATGGTGGTGAGCATCACAGTGATTAGTAAATAATTGCGTTTAAATAACGTCATCTTGATTCCAAAGTTTATAATTTTAATATTTACAGTTAACCGGTTCATTGTTGATAGGGTATCGTTAATTAATCATTTTTTGAACACTTTTATAGTATTTATTTTATTGATTTATATAATTTACTATCTTGATTGTTTTTTAAGATAACGAATTAAAATTAGCTGTAAAAGTTAATTAATGATTGTTAGTATTATTTAAAAGTAAACCGGTTCATAGTTATGGTTGGCTTAATTTAATTTAATTTAATTTAATTTAATTTAGTTTAGTTTTAACTTTAACTTTAACTTTAACTTGAGTTATCAGTAGTGATGAGATGTGTTTTGAATTATCAACTATTAACAAAAGCAACTAACAAGGGAATATCGATGAATTTTTTGGCAACACCACGAGGTTATTTGATTACAGCTAAGCTTAATTCAAAACGGTTTTATTTAACGCTACTTTGTTTAACCTTACTTTGGTCAACACTCATGAGCACATCTGTCTCAGCACAGAAGTTTTCTAATTTGGCTGATACTCCGCCAATGGGTTGGAACAGTTGGAACACCTTTGCTTGTGATATTAATGAGCAATTAATACGTGATATTGCCGATGTAATGGTGTCATCAGGGATGAAAGAGGCTGGCTATGAATATGTAAATATTGATGACTGTTGGCATGGTGAACGGGATGACAATGGTTTTATTCAAGCCAATGAAGCTAGATTTCCCTCGGGAATTAAAGCCTTGGCTGATTATATCCACAGTAAAGGCTTAAAGTTAGGGATTTACTCAGATGCTGGCGACAAAACGTGTGGCGGAAAGCCGGGCAGTAATGGGTATGAATACCAAGATGCCTTGCAATATGCACGCTGGGGAGTCGATTATTTAAAATATGATTGGTGTAATACCGAAAACCTAAATTCGGCCGGTGCCTATCGAACCATGCGTGATGCCTTATATTCGGCTAAACGTCCGGTGGTTTTAAGTATTTGTGAGTGGGGCGATACCAAACCTTGGTTATGGGGCAAAGAATTTGGTCATTTGTGGCGTACCACCGGTGATATTATCGATTGCTGGGATTGTGAAGTCGATCATGGTACTTGGTCGTCTTGGGGCATTATGCGAATTTTAGATATGCAAGCCGGCTTAAGACAATATGCGGGACCTAATCACTGGAATGATCCTGACATGATGGAAGTGGGCAATAGGATGTCGGTAAATGAAGATCGCGCGCATTTCTCAATATGGGCAATGTTGGCAGCCCCTTTAATTGCTGGTAATGATTTACGTAACATGTCAACCGAGGCACAAAACACCTTAACCAATAAAGCGATGATTGCCATCAACCAAGATGCGTTAGGTGTGCAAGCCTTTAAATATAAAGTAGCAGGCAATATTGAATATTGGTTTAAGCCTTTAGCTAATAAAGCGTGGGCATTAATGGTGTTAAATCGTGGCGAAAAAGCTCAGCAGATCAACCTAGATTGGCGCGCTGAAACCGTGATTGATCCATTCTTTCCGGTGGAAGGCAGTAAATATAATGCCGATTTTAAAAATTCACGTTATCGCATTACGAATGTTTGGGATACCAGCAGCAATGATAAAATAAATACTACCGCTACCTCGACTGCGCTAACTGTCCCTAGCCATGATGTGGTGGTTTTAAGGTTAGATAAAATTAGCCTTAGCGACAGCCATTGATATTTGGGAGTAACTGTTTGGCAGTTTGCTAGATAATTAGCAAACTGCCAATCGTGAACTGAGTGAGCAGTACCCTATTGCTCACTTTTTTATTTTTAGGCTGTGTAATATTTAGCGTTAGTATAACTTGGGCTAATTAATAACTCGAAGCGTGCGCTTAGTTAAATAACTGTTGATATTGCTGAGGAAGTTCAGTTAGTTGACGGATAAATATATCTTTATAATATAGCTCGGCCGCCTCACTTTGTAATTGAATTTTACCTGCTAATAACGGTGTAGCAACCCCGTTTTTATCAACCGTGCGAGAGTGTTGTAATACCATTACCACTTCGCCATTAACAATGTGTAGGCTCTTCCCTTCAAAACAAATGAGCTCTAATTTATTCCATGCGCCGGCAGGCTTTTCGAAATTCTCTTTGCGTAACACAAAACCATTTATAGATTGCTTAGCGCCAACGGTACGAAATGGTTGAGTTTCGTCTGCGACCGCGTTCATCACATATTCCGGTAAAAAAGCACGAATATCTATGGCTGAATTACCTTGGCTCCAATAATCACCTAGATGCCCCTGCATGATTTGAAATTCTTGGGATACCATCCAGCTACGCCAGTATTCTTGACCATGCTCACCAATCGCGTGATATAGAATGCCGCTATCTTTTAATAACTTCTTACGAGGATTGAATACTTCGGTTCCCCATTTAAACTTTAAGGTGAAATGATAATTGCGGTAACTTTGCTTCGTGGTTAAGCCACCATAAATTTCGCCACTGACTCTCAGTACTGGGCTACTTTCTTGTTTGGAGGGCGTTGCTAACGTGGTAAAAACGCCGTATTGTTGAGGATCGTCAAGCAGGCCAATCGCTGCTAATTCGTTGCCGTTTTCGTCTTTAGGAATATTGCCATTGTAGCCTTCTTGATGTCGGTAACTTAAATAACCTTGCCAATGGCTTAGCTCGGTATCTAATAAAGGAGTCCAGCGAACTTGCTGGCTTGAGGCATAACTTAAGCAAAAAAATGCGTTCAACAGCAGTAAAAGTATACTGTAAGGAATAAGTTTCATGGTTAATTCACTGGCTAATTTAACGGGATAAAATAATAACTTAATCATCGCTTATTGGTGTAAATCAGCAATTACTTTTACTGATAAGTTGTTGATGATAAATCACAAACATGGATTTGTCTGCTAGCAGGTATCGGTTACAATGTTTATGCTTACAGCGCTTGCTCGACAGTATTTTCTTCTGATATCGCTAACCTCAACGCAGATGGTAATTCTTCAAACATCATCTTAAAATGTCGACTGAAATAACTATGATCAGCAAAACCTGATTGATAAGCAATTTCTGCCACCGGCAATTTAGTTTCAACCAATAAGCGCCTGGCATGCTCTAAGCGTATTTGCCGAATAAATTGTTTCGGGGTTTTTGCTAAGTGCTTTTTAAAGCGCCTTTCCAATGCACTTACTGATAAGTGGCTGATCTTTGCTAATTGTTCGATATTGATATCAATATGAAAATTAGCTCGAATATATTCAATTGGAATTTTTAAGGCATCAATACTACTCAGTGTTTTGACGGTTTTTTGTAAATGGCGACTCATGCCATAGGTGCCAATAATGTCACCATCTTCATTAAATAACGGGCGTTTAGAGGTGGAAAACCACGCTAATTCACCTTCTTTATTGACATTCATTTCGAGCCTGTCGGTAACACTATCACCAGCGAGCACCTTTTGATCATCAACAATAAACTGCTTGGCCATGTGTGGCGGGGAAAAGTCTAAATCTGACTTACCGATAATTTGCTCTGCGGCTTTAAAGCCTAGGTGTTCTACAAAGAGTTGATTGGCATGTATGATCTTGCTGTGCTGGTCTTTAATCCAAAAAATCACATCAGGCAATAACTCAAGCATGCTCAACAGCTGCTGGCTGTGTATTTGATTAACTATCGGGTGAATCACTCTTCGGGCACTCATTTTATGCGCTCTCATTCTATTATGGCTACTAGCATAACATTAAAATATTCATTGTTAAGGCTGAATTTACTGCCATTACAAGCGATAAATATAGGCAGATAATACCGGTGTTTTTAAGCTCAGTGTGCCCGAGTAAATCCTCCCATATTTTGACATATCAACAAGGTTAAACTATCTTTTTATCAGCGACAGAGTGAATTTATGCTGATGCATTCAAGTAAATATACCGTCTCAATTATTTTGCTGTTCTTAACGTTATCAGTGCCTAGTTATGGGTGTGAGCAGCTTGACGGTTTTGAACAGCGGGTACTGTTGCTGCCAACACCACTTGAAAAACAAAGCACGAAAGCCAATTATGTCTATAATTTATTGTCTTTGATTTTAAAAAAATCAAACAAAAAATTTGGCCTTTGTCGGGTGCAGTTAATAGGTCGAAAAGAAGTGGTAAAACGACTGGAATTGAATCTTCAACGTAATACCCTAATCCATGTAACCCCGCTAACGGTCACTAAGGCCCGAGACCAAAAGTTAATCCCTATTCCTATTCCAATATATAAAGGCTTAATGGGTCACCGTTTGTTTATGGTTCATCGCAATGAAAAAGATAAGTTTGCTGATGTTTATAACATCAAGGATCTACAATCATTTACTGCAGGGCAAGGCTTTGGTTGGAGTGATGTTGATATTCTTAAATACAATAATTTGCCGGTAATGACTTCTGGTAGCATTAGAACACTGGTTGATATGCTTGCACATGGTCGTTTTGATTATTTTCCTCGTGGTGCTCACGAAATTGTCAAGGAAATCAAAGCATATCCCAATAATTCACTGATGCTTGAACCTTATATCATCTTGAAATACCCTAGCATGTCGGCATTATATGTAAACTCGAATAAGCCGTTATTAGCCAAAAGATTAACTTACGGCTTCAATAGGGCGGTACAAGACGGTAGTTTTGATGCGTTTTTTCATGCTCATCCTCGCTCAGTACAAGCATTAGCTCATTTAAATAATAGGAAAGTTATCGAGATCTGTAACCCGCTATTACCCGCTTGGGTACCCTTAGATAAAGCAGAATACTGGCTAGCGCCGTGGTCAAAGAAGGTCATCAATAGAGCTTGCTACCAAAGCAAGTAGCATTTCATAGCTCAGTCATATTTACCCTACCGTTATGGCGCTTTATTCGCCCGTTACTTAATAAGCTCATAGCCATGTCTATTGAAACCACGCGAGTTAAATATAGAATGCATCAATAAAACCGATACTAGGTAGCGCCGATTTTGTTGCATACTAAACCGATTTTTTATTAACCCATTAGTACCAGTCTCGATACACTGAAATTAAGTGAGCTTTAGCTACGAAGCTGTAATCGTTCTTCCATCTGAATGAACATCCGCTAGTATTGAATATGTCTTAACTTAACTTAAGTGAGTGATAATAGTGACTAAACGTAAAATACGCATGGGAATGGTCGGGGGCGGAGCAGGTGCTTTTATTGGCGCTGTTCACCGTATTGCCGCACAATTAGATAATCAAATAGAATTAGTCTGCGGTGCTTTTAGCGCTAACGCAGCAACATCGATAACATCCGGAAAAGCACTATTTCTAGATGAAACACGTTGTTATGCCTCTTACCAAGAAATGTTTGCTAAAGAAGCTGAATTACCTCAAAGCCAACGTATGGATATGGTCGCTATTGTCACTCCCAATCACTTGCATTTTCCGGTGGCCAAAATGGCCTTAGAATCTGGCTTTCATGTGATGTCTGATAAACCCGCTACGGTCGATCTTAATGAAGCATTAGCGCTAAAAGAAGTGCTCGATAAAACTAACTTATTGTACGGGTTAACCCATACTTACACCGGTTACCCCATGGTGAAAGAAGCGAAAGCGCGTATTGCACAAGGTCAACTAGGTAACATTAAAAAAATTGTGGTTGAATATCCACAAGGCTGGCTGGCAGCTAAAGATGATGAAGCAAGTAAACAGGCCGCATGGCGATTAGATCCGGCTAAAGCGGGCATTAGTTGCTGTATGGGCGATATTGGCGTGCATGCCGCTAATTTAGCCGAATATGTTAGCGAGCTAGAAATCACCAGTTTATGTGCCGAGTTAACCACCAATGTTGAAGGCCGGTTACTCGATGATGATGGCACGGTGCTATTACGGTTTAACAATAATGCCCATGGGGTGTTAATGGCTAGCCAAATTTCTGTCGGTGAAGAAAATAGTCTTAAACTGCGTATCTATGGAGAAAAAGCCAGTCTTGAATGGTCGCAACTGGAGCCAAATAGCTTACGAATGAGTTTTCCTGATCAAGCGTCACAAATCATTCGTGCTGGTGTTGGTGACATGGCGGTAATCACTCAAGCGAATTTACGCACGCCAGCGGGACACCCTGAGGGATATTTAGAAGCTTTCGCTAATATTTATCAACAATTTGCTCAGCAACTTAATGCACGTTTTGACGATGAAAATGAGGGTGATGTAGTCGCTAGCGAAAAAACTGAGTTAACCGCGGTAATGTTAGATGTTCCTGGTATTAATGAGGCAATTCGTGGCATGGCCTTTATTGAAAATGTGGTGGCGGCCAGTCAGTCAGCGTTCAAATGGCATCCGTTTTCGTTAAACCCTGCGGATATAAAGCCGCGACTTAGCTAATTTTATAAAACTGATCCCACAAAATAAGTGCATAAACATAAGTATAGAGATAACTAACGTTCAGTGAACAGCAAGGATAACAAATGAAAAAAATAAAAGGTCCCGCTATTTTTCTTGCCCAATTTATGGGTGATACCGCGCCATTCAATGAGTTGTCATCATTGTGTACTTGGGCTGCTGGTTTAGGATTCAAAGGTATTCAATTGCCAACGGATCCTAAATTGTTTGATCTTGCGCGCGCCGCTGATGATCAACAATATTGTGATGATATTACCGCGATGGTGAAGCAAGCCGGTCTTGAAATCACTGAATTATCGACGCATTTGCAAGGGCAATTAGTGGCGGTACATCCTGCTTATGATCAAATGTTTGATGGCTTTGCGCCAGAGCATTTACGCAACAATCCCTCAGCAAGAACCGAATGGGCGGTTGAGCAATTAAAATGCGCAGCCAAAGCAAGTGCTCGCCTAGGCTTGAAAGCACATGCTACTTTTTCAGGTGCCTTGCTGTGGCATACTTTTTATCCATGGCCACAACGACCTCCAGGGTTAGTTGAGCTAGGTTTTGAAGAATTAGCCAATCGTTGGTTACCGATTCTTGATGCCTTTGATGAAGCTGGCGTGGATGTTTGTTATGAACTGCATCCAGGGGAAGATTTACACGACGGCGCGAGTTTTGAGCGCTTTTTAGCCGCGGTCGATAACCATCCGCGCGCTAATATTTTGTATGATCCAAGTCACTTTGTACTACAGCAATTAGATTACCTTGCCTTTATCGATATTTATCATCCGCGCATCAAAGCATTTCATGTGAAAGATGCCGAATTTAACCCGTCG
>Ga0105356_10007121_pt1 | contig 10328 bp, 8 predicted proteins | sample GOMGulsemesocosm_3_FD_83502 | JGI IMG/M metagenome (GOLD analysis project Ga0105356, IMG submission 83502) | Methane-oxidizing microbial communities from mesocosms in the Gulf of Mexico - GOM9D Gulf of Mexico | ecosystem: Environmental > Aquatic > Marine > Cold seeps | place: Gulf of Mexico...
GCATGCGGCTGGATTCGCAGTTGCAGTTGTAGAAAAAGATAAAATTGTTTACGCCAAAGGCTTTGGATATAGTGATCTTGAAAACCAAATTCCGGCAAATGCCAATACCTTATTTGCCATAGGCTCCAGCACTAAAGCATTCACATCCTCTATTCTAGGTCAATTACGAAAGGAAGATAAACTCTCTTTTGATGATAGTCCTATAAAGCATATTCCAGAATTGGAATTTTACAATGATGATATGAATAACAATATCATTATTAAAGATTTGATGAGTCATCGAACGGGATTACCACGACACGATTATTCCTGGTATTTGTTTCCAACATTTGATAAAGATAGCTTAATACAACGCATAAAACATCAAGAGCCTTTTACTGGAATACGGCAACGATGGTATTATAATAACTTTATGTTCTTAACCCAGGGTGTTATTGCAGAACGAATTACCGGTAAAAGTTGGGAAGATAATGTTAGAGAACGCTTCTTTAAGCCTCTAGGTATGACTAGGTCTAATCTTACTATTGATGAACTTGAAAAAAGCACAAATGCTGCACTGGGGTATCAAACCATAAAAAATAACTCTAATACCAAAATGGATTACTACAAAATAGCTGGCATGCGACCTGCTGGAAGTATTAACAGCAGTGTTAACGAAATGTCTAATTGGTTAATTACCTGGATTAACAAAGGGAAATTTAAAGATGAAGAGATTATACCTGAAACTTATGTTACCGAAGCTATGAGTTCTCAAATGGTTATTGGAGCAGCACTTCCAGATAAAGATATTCCTGACGCTCATTTTGCTAATTATGGTTACGGTTGGATGTTATCGTCATATAAAGGTCATTATCGTGTTGAACACGGTGGAAATATTGATGGTTTTTCAGCAAGTGTTGCGTTTTATCCTAGCGATAGTATTGGTATTGTGGTTCTTGCAAATCAAAATGGATCTAGAGTCCCTGGATTAGTTAGAAATACAATCGCAGACAGAATGCTTGGTGTACAAAATACTGACTGGACCAAACGATTTATAGATGCACGTGAAAAAGCAAAAAAGCAACAAGTAGAAGCCAAAGACAAAAAAAAATCGGCACAAATAAAAAACACAAAACCATCACATATTTTGCAAGAATATGCCGGATCCTATTCACATCCTGGATATGGGGCCTTTGAAATAAAAGTAGAACGTGATTCATTATTTGCACAATTCAAGTTAATGAAAATGTGGCTAAAACATTATCATTATGATGTTTTCGAACCTTTTGAAGTTGAAGAAACGGGAATTGATACTACTGATTCCGGACCTTTACGATTTAACTTCATGACTAATAACTCTGGGGAAATTTCTGGAATGTCAGGTAAAATAGAACCAGCACTTTCAGATCCTATAGAATTTAAACGAACTCCAAATACCATAGAAGTTGACAAAACGACTTTAGACAAATATGTTGGTGTATTTGAACTGTCTGGCATCATTGCAAAATTTTACATCAAAAATGATGAAACATTATATTTATTTGTCGCCGGTCAACCAGAATATGAATTGTTAGCAACTGCTAAACATAAATTTGCTCTAAAAATATTAGAAGGATTTAAATTAGAGTTCTATGAAGATGATAACGGAGACATTAATGAAGTTTTAATGATACAACCTAATGGGTCGTTCAAAGCAACTCGAAAAAAGTAACCTAAACAATATTCAACATATCGCTAATACAAATTAGAAATGGGAAGCACAACGACTTCCCATTCTTATTGGTGCAAAACCAATTATTCATTAAAATAACCGTGAAGTACTTTGGGTTTCAATAATTGTATTGAAAAAATTTATCTATTTTGAAAAATCAGAATCAATAAATTTTTGAAAATTTTCTTTATATTTTTCAGAAACAGGAATGTATTTATCTCCAAATATGATACGACTACGCTCTATCGTTGTTATTTTATTTAAGTTCACAATAAAAGAACGATGCACACGCATGAAGTTTTTTCCAGATAGTTCTTCCTCCAAAGATTTCATGCTTTTTAAAGACAGAATTGGCTTTTCTGAATGTACAGTAAAATATTTTACATAGTCTTTTAGGCCTTCAATATATATGAGATCTTTCAAGTCAATTTTAATCAACTTATAATCAGACTTTACAAAAATATAATCATCGTTATTAGTTGTTGGTTTATTTAATATTTGTTGTTTTGCCTTGTTGGCTGCTGATAAAAACTCCGGATAACTTATCGGTTTCACCAAATAATCAATAGCGTTTACCTTATAGCTTTCTAATGCAAATTCTTCAAATGCAGTGGTGAAAATAATTTTCGAACCTTTATTTACAATCATCTTTGAAAATTCCATACCTGATAAATTTGGCATTTGAATATCAGAAAAGATCAAATCTATGTCTTCAGTTTCCAATATTTCAAGTGCAGCTATGGCGCTATTACATTTTGCGACCAGCTTTAAAAAAGGTGTAGATTTCACATACCCATCCAATAATTCAAGGGCTAAAGGCTCATCATCTATCAATAAACATTTAATCATCATGCTTTAAAGTTTAGAATTAATTTAGCCGTATATATATTGTCCATCTCCTTACTCATAAATTCAAATCTATTTGGATATAATAACTCAAGTCTTTTCTTTAAATTTTCAAGTCCAATTCCAGAATCAGTTACTTTTCCCATTTGTGGAAAAGAAGAATTTATCACGCTGTAATGCAAAGCATCTTTCTCAATAGTCAGGTTAATTTTTATATGACTCTGGCCCACGGCATCAATACCATGTTTAAAGGCGTTTTCTACAAAAGTAATTAATAAGAGCGGTGCTATTTGGATGGGTTGATTTATTATGGGAAAACTTTTTTCTAAAGTTAAATTAGAAGACACTCTTAGTTGCATTAAGTCGATATAGCGTTCCAAAAACTCAATTTCTTTTACTAAAGGCACTTTGCTTGCTGCAGAATCATGCAGTAAATAGCGCATCATTTTACTTAAACTATGAATAGAGGTTTTGGCGCTTATTGGAGCACTGTCTATTAAAGCATATATATTATTTAAAGTATTGAAAAGAAAATGCGGTTGAATTTGATATCTCAAATATTTGATCTCCGCATCTAACTGCGTTTGTTTTACCTTCTGCAATAACAATTCATTCTTAGTCCATTTTTTATTAATTTTTAAGCCCACACACATGCCTATACCCAAAATCATTGGTAGAATAAGTTGAATGGACGATACCGTATTACTTCTGACCTCTCTAATTCTATGTCCATTCATAGTAGGACTGAAGATAATTAGTTCTAAGAGTTGCTTTACTAAAAAAAAGATAGCAATAATTAATAATAGATTTAAGCCATAAAACAAGGCTCTTTTATTTTCAAAAAAGTACTTGTCTACCAATATAAAATAATTGATATAGAATACGACACAAAGACTGCATGTAGACAACCAATTTCTATTTACCACATATTGCACTTGCGCAAGTTCTTCATACGACAGTAAAGGCCATAAAAACACAAGACTCCAAAAGCCGACATGCATAAGTACTGCATAAATCTTTTTATTTGCCATATACTTTTTGTATCACGTTTAGTATGCTCTAATTTGTTTATACGAAACTAAGGAATAGAAGTATTCAAAATAATTTATTCGCATTATTTTTAGTCTAATTATTGCTATCCATTTATACAAGAATAATATCCACTTACTGTTGAATAATTTCTCCAGTTTTTCTGTGCACCAATTTCATCCCTGTTCGGGCAGTTCTTTGACTAAGTGTACCTGAATAATAATCTTTACCAACGTAGTGGTGAAAATTATAAACGATGTCATATTCTGGTTTAGATTTTGAGGCTTCCGTATAGGTACAATCCCATGCTTCATTATCAATATTCGAATAATTTGAAATGTCTGAAACTCCGTTCGGATCTTTTATAACATGAGACATTGATTTCACAATTGCGCGTTTTAATTCCCCATAATTAGGAATGCGGGTGCCTGGTATTATAGCAATGACATTTGGATAGCCGTCATCCGGATTATCGGTTACAGATTTTTGAGCAGGGATATCTGTCCATTTATTTTGTGTTTCATTGTCTTTTGTATCTGCACCTCCTCGTGAGTTTTGAGCAATGCTCATTGTAGAAATAAATAAGGCTAAAAGTAATATAGATCGTTTCATATTAAAAGGTTTTATTATTATTAATTTATTATTGTCTTAGTAGTCTTGTCATCTATAAATTATATTTAATACTAAACACAGCATAACGTGGTTGGATAAAATATTGAGACGCGCTGGTATAATTCTGATTAAAATTATCTTGGTTTAAAGATGACGTATTCAAGATATTTGTAAGACCTAAGGTATACTCCCACTTACTGTCCTCGTGTTGATAATATAACTTGGCATCCCAAAAAGAATAAGTATTTATGGATTGATTTTTATTTTGGTAATTATAGAAGCTATATTCAGACTTTAAAGAAAAATGTTTTAAAAATTTAATATTCACATTTGCAAAAGGTTTATCCGTATAAAATGTGTTTTCAGAATTGGCATTTATATAGTTATTAATGCTTCTTGTATAACCAATTTCGAAATTTGGAGCATTTTTATATTTAGTAAGCATACTAACTGTATAATTTTGAATAAATGATTTCGATTTTTGCTGCACATCATTAATAATATTATAATAATTGGCCTGCTCCAGGTACATTTTTAAGTTTACTTTATACTTCCCGAAAGTTTTACTCCAACTCGCATTTGCAGAAAATGTTTCATCGTCAAGTATTGAATTTATTGGCGTAGATACCGTGTTAATTTTATTAAAAACGGTATTATTTTTTATAGCATCCTTTTTTTTAGAATACCCTAAAGATGCATAAACATTTGTATAATTAAATAAACTAGAACTAAAATAGCTCAGTCTAAATTTATCGTACAATCCATTTTCTACTGCCCTGTTTCCTTGAAATAATGAATTATAATTTTTAAAAATATATCCTTCTGCTATTTTATTAATATCTGTATACTCTGCAGTTTTAGAATAGGTGAAACGTAAACTTTCAGCTTTTTGAAGCTGAAGATTGACATAAAAATTAGGTAACACTTTAGTTTCATTAGAAGACAAAACAGCTCCCAATTGATCATTTTTCAAACTATAATTATGAACGCTTATCCCAGGATTAAACAGAAACTTCCCTAGCGCTAACTTATAATGAAGTCCGAGAAATACATCTGAAAAATCATAGGTTACATCTTGGTTACTAAAAATCGGATCAATAAAATTTTCAATACTCCCATCGTCTAAGGTTTGAAATATAGACGAATTGAATTTTTGACTACTTAGCGTACTACCAAAGCTAAAGTTTAAGTTACTCCTGTCATTTAGTAAGTAATAATAATCGACTTTCGCATCCAATTTACTGGTTTTAATAGTTTTATCTTGATTAATGGTATAATCCTCTTGAGTCATATTGTAAGGAAATAGATTTGAAAACGGGAGTGCTGTGGCAGATGGATTTACACCCAAATCCAAAAAAGACGCATTGTAAAATGGGTTTTCCTTTGACAGTTCATATTCCAAACTCATCGCCAATATATTATCAGAGTTTAGGGTGTAATACATATTCGCCTTTTGTTTTATTGAAAATGGATTAGAGTTCATAGTTGTATGAATTACATTTTCAACATCTGAAAAATTAGAAATCAAACCATTAGCTTCATCTTGTTTAGCCACTTTTAAAAACAAATCATAATCAAATTGAAAATTGGATTTTGGTTTATACGAACTACTAAATTTTGCCAACCCCAACATATTGTTTTGAGTGGTTTCCTTTTCAGTCTGTTCTATTAAATTATCTACAGTGTATTGCGTAGTGGATGTTTCCAGTAAATCAACTTCATTTTTAGAAAAAATAAAAAAACCACTTAAATCCCAAGCATTACTAGCGGCATAATTAAAGTTAGCAGCACCAAATTTGGTTAAAACTGCTTTTGCTTTGTTATTTTTTAAAAGCGATAAGCCAATATCCGAAGACGTATTAAAGGAGGTTCCAGAAGCCGTTGTGCTTTTACTTAATCCACCCGTAAAATTATAGTAATCCTTTGGGGTAAAAGGGATTTCACCTATATTATTAATATCGGCAAACATATTAACACTCTTTTTTGGACTGTAATAAAATAACTTTGGATGAAAAAGATAGCTGTCTTCTGCTCCACCACCAGCCGAAATATCACCAAACCAAAAGTTCTTTTTACCTTCTTTTAATTTTAAATTAATAACGATATTATCTGCGTTATTAGTAACTCCTTTTAATTGACTAATTTCACTAAAGTTTTTTAATATCTCAATCTTATCGACAGCGTCGGATGGAATATTTTCAGCAGCCATTTTTGAATCGCCATCAAAAAAGTCCTTCCCTTCTATCATCACTTTCATAACCTGTTTACCTTCAACTTCAATTTGTCCATCGGTATTTATTTCTACTCCTGGCAAATTTTTTAAAACATCGCCCAATTTTTTTTCTCCACCAGTTTTAAAGGAATCCGAATTATAAACAATAGTATCATTGTTAATCGTAATTGGCATTTCATAGACTAAAACCACTTCATTTAATTGGTTATTATCTTCATAAAGTGTAAAATCCTTAACCATATCTCCATGATCTGTGGCTTGAGAAACATCAAAAGAAATGGATTTAAAACCTATAAAACTAACCTTTAAAGTATAATTATTTCCGTGATCTAATATCAGTTGGTATTCTCCTTTCGCATTGGTAATCGAATACGATTTTAGGGTATTAGTATCTTTATCTAAAGCAATAATATTTGCCGATTCTAAGGCATTCCCAATGCTATCTTTTACAACTCCTGTGAGTTTTATTTCCTGTGAAAAAACGCTTAGTACACACATAAGCATAAAGACAAATAGACCCTGTTTCTTTTTCATATTATATAATTATAAATTAGTATATCTCTTAAGTAAAGGGGTTAATTTGCATGTCTATCTTTTAAGTCTTGTAACTTTTGGGCAAAGAGATTATCGAATTTTTTATTACTAATCTTTTTTCCGGCCTTAGGTGCTTTTATCACAATATCATCGGTTTGAGAAAGCTCAATTTTCGAGCAGAGATATACAACGTCTTCAGATTGGACTTCTAAAATCAATCCCGGTAAACCCCAGTACATTCCCGGGCCTTGGGCTACAGGAATATCCAAAGTATACCAAGCAACAACAGTAATTGTTTCACCTTGGTTATCGTCATCATATTTATTTGTATTAGAGATTTGAGCGGTAGCTTTAAAACAAACATATTTTCCAATAGTCTTTACCTCATCTGTCTTCTGCCAATTGATGGTTTTTAATTCATCCTGTATTATAAATTTTCTCCCAAACAGATCTTTTTGATTCACATATCTTTTTGTTATTAAATCTTTGTAGAAATTCCCAGGGCTATTAACTAAATCCATACCTCCTCCAGTTCTCATTGGCCGAGTTGGAAGTAGACTTAGCTTAATATCTTCGGTAAATAAGGAATGATTTTTATTGAATTCTAGAACATATTTCTTTGCCGATACTGCGTCCTGTTGTTTCTTGATGGCCGCCTTTTGTTCATCAGTAAATCTATCCATGTTATGAACCGAATGGACCTTCGATTTAGAGCTATAATATATTTTCCCTTGAAAATTTTGTGCTGTAATGGTAAATGATACCTGCAACAATAATATCGCAATTATAAATATTGACTTTTTCATAATGTATTCTTTTTATTAAAAGGGTTTCCCTTAGTTATTATTACTGCAAACTTGAATAAAAGGAGCTATTCCTTAAAATGAAATAGAAGTACATGGTGAATTAATAGACGTTCTATAGGATTTTGTCTATTTAAAAAAATAGGACAACATCTATTTATTGCATTACTTTATAAAATAAATGCGACAAAACAATTATATCTACGTTATACTATTGAAGGCCTAACCAATTATCCCTTTTGAAAGAAAAAGATTTAATACATCATTGTAAGAAGAATAGCTATAAAGCGCAAATGCAAGTTTATAAATTGTATAAAAACATGCTGTACAATGCAAGTTGGAGAATTTTCAGGAACAGACAAGATGCTGAGGATGCTGTTCACGATGCATTTATAAAGGGATTCAAAAAAATACATCAACTTGAAGACGATGCGAATTTAGGAGGCTGGTTAAAACGAATAACGATCAATCATTCGCTGGATATTATTAGAAAAAGAAAACAAATTTGGATTGAAGATGTTGAAATAGTGGATACGGAAGCTGAAGAAGTTTTTGATGAATACGAAACAATTTCTATTGATTTTATAAAACAATGTGTTGACCAATTAGATGAAAAATACCGGATTATATTAATCCTTTATCTCTTTGAAAATTATACGCATATAGAAATAAGCAGACGTTTAAAATTAAAAGAAAGTACGGTTAGAAACCAATATAGAAGAGGGAAAATACAATTATTACGATTGATTAAAATTAATACTAAACATGAGTTTAAAGACTTACATACAGAATCATAGTGTCGAAATTGACGACAAAAAAATGTCTTCACAGGCCGATACTATTTTCGAAAACCGTTTAAAGACTGAATTACACAAGCCTTCAAAAGGAAAATTGGTATACTTAAAATACATCTCAATTGCAGCCTGTGTTGGACTGTTAATTACATTAAGTATCCAATCTATAAATTATAAACAGGATAAAGCAACATTAATGGCAAATTTAGCTAACGATTCGGCTGGAGCTCGTTTAGAAGGCGTCTATCATTTTGATGATGCATATACCAAGGAAGACCATCAAATTATAGAAAAACTAGTTAAAATATTACACAACGACACTAATGACAATGTAAAAATTGCCACCATAGAAGCCCTATTAAAATTCCCAAATAATGAAACCATTAGAACCAACTTAATCATGGCTCTGGGAACTGAAACATCACCGTTGGTTCAAATTAAATTAATCAAATCACTAAGTTTTTTAAGAGAAAATCGTGCACAAAAACCTCTTAAAGACATTATTGAAAACGAACAGAACATTCCCATAGTTATTAGTAATGCCACTTTAGCTATGAATAACTTAAAACATTAGAACAATGAAACATATCACTTTATTATTATTGTCAATATTTATATTGACACAAACAAGTAGTAATGCCCAAGAAGGCACTAAAATACCATTTGATAAAGGCGTACTAAAAATATGCTCCTCTAAAAATTTTATTATTAAAGGTTATGACGGCAAGGAGGTTATTATTAAAAATCTACATAAGATAGTTGAGGGACGTTTTTTATACCGTAATCTCCAAGGGGCAACTACTAAAAATAGGACTCGAAAAGGAACCTTAATAAAAAATGTGTCATCAATAGATACGGTTCGTGTTTCGCATTTCCCAGTAAGCAAAAGTCTGGATTCTACTTATGTCGGTTTTTTACGATCAGCTCAAGACAAAAATAGAAGTAAGGGCCTACATAAATTGGGTAAAAAGGCTGCTGCAGAAGAGAGCGGCATTTATTTAAAAGTCGAACAGAAAGGTGATGAACTTATTATTAAAGATGATCTCCAAAATATGTTTGTCATGACTAATGGCGAAAAATATGAAATTAGTATTCCAAACTCTATAAGTTTAAACTGGAACACCAGTGAATGCGATAAAAATTCCCTACTTTATTATAATTCTAATACTTCAGAAATAAAAAATTTTAAGGGCGAAGTCGAAATTTCTTCGGCCTTAAACGAATTAAAATTAATTGATGTATCTGGCCCAGTATCAATTACAACTATAGGAGGTAATGTAACCGTAGAATTTAATGAATCCTCTCCAAATGAGCTCTATTCTATATACAGCAATAATGGATTCATAGATATTAAACTGCCGTCAAAGTCAAATATGTCAATTGATGCTTCAGCCACGGAAATTTTAAGCGACTTAGATTTTACTGTTGTTTCTGAAAAAGCAAAAAATGGTGCACAGCAAATGCATTTAAAACTAGGTACAGGCAAAGTAAAAATGAAACTCGATGCTAGTTTAGGAAATATCTATTTGAGAAAACAATAACAAAAAGGGTTACAAATTGTACTAAATATTCCTTGATTAATAACCTTAAATTGTTATTAATTAAGGAATTAATATTTTAAATGTATGTAGAAATAATAATTAAATTATTAAGAACATTTATAAACAAATGCTGGAGGTAAATTAGTGAGTGTAAATCCTAATTTAACCTCGCTAAAAATATTCTTCAGAAATTTATATTTATTTAAGCTGTATTGATATTGTAAAAAACTACCATCAGCATCTAAA
>Ga0105356_10007123_pt1 | contig 10327 bp, 5 predicted proteins | sample GOMGulsemesocosm_3_FD_83502 | JGI IMG/M metagenome (GOLD analysis project Ga0105356, IMG submission 83502) | Methane-oxidizing microbial communities from mesocosms in the Gulf of Mexico - GOM9D Gulf of Mexico | ecosystem: Environmental > Aquatic > Marine > Cold seeps | place: Gulf of Mexico...
GTAATATCGAAATAACAAAGGCAAACTTAGGTCTGCCAATAAAGAATTGGCTAATCATTTAGTAGCCTCTCCTTCAACAGAACTCGCAGCCGTTGCAGGGGTATCTGTGATTAATGTTTCTGCATGGCTAAAAGGTACGATGTTTTCATAGCTCACTTTAACCTCTAGCCCTGGACGAATACGCTGTAGACCTTCAACTACAATACTCTCATTATTTTTTAAGCCGTCGATCACTTCCCACTGAATACCATAGCGCTCGCCTAGGCGTAATAAACGCTTTTCAATAATATTTTTTTCGTTCACCACCATCACAAAACGGCCTTCTTGATCTTCTTGCACCGCTTGCTGAGGAACTAACATCGCTTCTTTGGCAACCGCGCTTGCGACTTCAACTTTTACATATTGGCCTGGAAATAAAGAACTTTCTTTATTTGAAAAAGAAGCTCGTAGACTAAAAGTACCTGTAGTGGAATCTACGCGATTATCAATAAAATCAATGCGGCCAATTTGACGATAATAATCTCCACTAGCAAAACGTAAACGCACGTCTAAATCAGTTGCTTTAGGAGCCGAAGCACGTTCTGCAGCATTCATGCGCTGAATTTCATTCAATTGTCTTTCTGATATTTGAAAGCTCACCCACATAGGATCTAGTTGAACAATGTTGGCTAATTTACGCTCAGGGGTCACAAGATCGCCCTCTGCAACCATCGCCTTACCGATACGACCGCCGACTGGTGCGGTCACCGTGGCATAGCTCAAATTTAGATTTGCTTCTTCTAAAGCCGACGTTGTTTGTTCAAGCTGTTGCTCTGATTCTAATTTACGAGTTTTCAGTTGGTCATAATCAGTTTCACTGATCGCTCCCGTTGCTACCAATTTTTCCCCACGAACGAAATTATTTCTCGCCAGATCAAAGCTTGCTTGGTTTTGTTTAAGCATGGCCTGATGCTGGGTTACTTGCTTCTGGTATTTGTCAGGATCAATTTCAAATAACACATCGTCTTTATTAACATGACTACCCTCTTTAAATTTTCGGGCTAATAATAGACCGCTTACTTGAGAGTTAATAAAAACATCTTTTGACGCTTCCGTACGACCAACAAATTCTTGTGTCGGTAGCACTTTTTCGACCATTACACGGGTCGCGATTACCGAAGGTAAAACTTGTTGTTTAGCTTCTGGGGCTGAGTCACAGCCACTTAAAAACGCTGCTAAGCCCAAAGTGACTAGCAAGATGTGGGATGCTTTCATAGGAATATCCATTTAGGTATAAGAATGCGGTCATTAATTCTGCAAGTTTACCAGCTGCTCTTCTATATTGGCAGGGCTATGTTGGCAGATCTAGATTGGCTGGAAAGGTTAGCAAAAGACTGAGCCCTTGCTTAGGTTGTTCAATCACAACATCACCGTGCAATAATTGTGTGACTAGATTAAAGGTTAGATACATTCCCAAACCTATCTTGCCTTGGAAACCTCGCATCGTAGTATAAAAAGGATTAAAGAGCTCATCTTGCCCTTGTTTTGATAAGCCATTGCCATTGTCACGATATCTAATTTCAATAAAGCCATCAATTATATCTGCTTGAATACAAATCTCTTTATTATCAACACCCTTAAATGCGTGATCTAAACTGTTCTCTACCAATTGGTGAATAATTTCACTAATCGCATCTGAGTAACTGTTTAACTGCAGATCCAATGGGCAGTTAACCGAAATACTTACATTCGTTTCTTGACAGCGCTGCTGCAAACTAGCGAACCCAGAGTCAATAGACGAACTAAGATGAACAGTCCCGAGCTGATAACCTAACTGAGTGACGGATATGTGCTTAAACTGATGAATCAAATCACTCACACGGGCAAGATTTGTTTCCGTAAGCTCTACAATTTCAAGTTCTTCTTCTAAGGTTTTACGAAAGTTCTCAGCACTAAACTGAGAGGAATCTTTAGAGTCTTGTATTTCTGAAATAAGCTTCTTCATATAACTCAACGCAGTTATTGAAGTGCCTAATGGCGTATTTAATTCATGGCAAATACCCACAACCAACTGCTCTAACGTCACCATTTTATCTTTTAAAGCTTGCTCTCTAAGCGTCTCATTTTCCTTACGCTCACTCACATCAATTAAAGAGCCCTCATAAAACTCGGTCATTCCGCTTTCTGTTTTAATCGGCCGCATAGACAGAGAAACCCATAAATATTTGCCACCCTTGCTATGTACCTGCTGTTCAAAATCGACAACTCGGCCACGACTGTGCAACTTAGCCAACAATTCATTCGCCAAATTAGGATTGGCTGAAATTGAACTGATATTGGTGGCAATATTCGAATCCATCAACTCCTCTATCGAGTCAAAGCCTAATATTTGCGAAAATGCGGTATTCACCGATACCAACCTGCCTTTCACGGTAACCTGAAAATTACCCGATAAAGATTCGCTGTATAAATCCTGATAGCGCTTAAGATTTTTAATATTTTCTCTTTGCGCGAACATTCGCTCTTTGCGTGCAATATCAATTTTTTGCGCCAGCGCCAGCGATAAAACCACCATATCGATAAAGAAACCAAGCTGATATGCATGCTGAGTAAAAAAGTTGGTGGGTAATAGTCCCAATCCTTTCAGATTACTGCTTACTAATCCCACCATGAACAGAGCCACTGCTACTGTAAAATACTGCGCCGTACGATCTCCCTTAATTGATAGGTGAATGCCTAAACATAAAGCAGAGCTATAAACTAATAGTGAAAATACCACTTGTACCGGCACAATCGTAGAATAAGGCAATGCAGCCCCTAAAATTGGAAAAGTCGAGACGATGGCGATTAAGCCCAAGAAATACCCTTTATACCAACGCCGACTATCCATCACCTGCAGCAGGGCCATCATAAAGAGCAAGCTTGTCAGCTGACTTAAGCCATTAAAGATAGGAAAAATATAATCATTTAAACCAGGGTAGTTAGGCCAAAGCAACTGAAAGGCCCCACCATCATAGGCATTAGAATTAACCAAAAAAGCGAAAATATTAAGCACATAAAAACCATAAACATGGTCTTTAATCGATAAAAATATAAACAGGTTATAAAACAGCATCAGCCATAAAATACCCATGACAAAACCACGAAAATAGATCTCACTATCATTACTCTTTAAAAAATTATCTTTAGAGAGAAAACGTAAAGGGACATCGAGTGTTCCTTGGCTATCTACTCGTAGATAAATAGTCAGAACCTGATTTTTAGCTAGGGTATATGGAAAAACAAAATCAATATGATCAACTTCTCGAGTATCAAAGACTCGAGCATCACCAGTATAAGTGGGCCTTGACGGCATACCATCAATAAAAGCGTAGTGATCTAGATAATCGAGTATGGGGTAAGGAATATGAAGAATGTAGTCATTGCTCTGCTGCGCCTGCAGCTCAAAACGTAACCAGAGTGCCGCCGAGTTGAAACCAAAGTTGACGATATCACGCTCAACTGGCTGCCAACTCTCTGCCGCCTGCACCGCTTCAAGATCCAGCACATGACCTTCATCCAGCAAGAAATCAACCTGACGAGCAAGGTGATAGGTTTCTTGGTCATCAATTAGAAATACTGGATTCGCGTAGGCAGATGTTGCCACCCCTAGGAATAGCAAGGTTAGAATCAGTTTGTTGAATAACCCCACAGAATCCCCAATATATTAATCTTATTTACCTAAAGATTAGCATAGGATCGCCATAAACCTACAAAAATATCTCTGAACGGAAGACATAAGAATCCGCTAACCACTTGTATGAAAAGCGGTTTTTTCTAACCTCTGAAACTGATCAAAAATCAACCAAACCTCTTTTCCGAAATAAACCTGCGTTCCGCTGCAATATCCGCAGAAAGAACATCTAAATGATCCATCATAATTACATAAAACATTCCGAACATACCTCAGCTCAGCTCTGTAAATTAATATTAATACCCTTGTTTATCTTAATAAAACATTCCTACACTCTTGGCACATCCTAAATCAGAATTTGAGGCCTTAGAAGCACACGGTTCATCAAACATATTCATATATTCTTTCAGTATATTCACCTATCGATTCGCCATTGAAGAACCATCAAATGAAGTGTAAATTTTTAAAAGTGAAACAATTTCATAGCCCTTGAAATGTTGGAAAAACTCAACACTCAATTCCTTTCAATTTGTAAAATTTAAAGGTTGTTAAAATGAATTCTCTAAGAAATGTCTTATTGCTCCCTTTTCTTATTTTTGCCTCACACCTCGCGGCAGAAACAAAAATTCATGAAGTACAAGTAGTTCCTGCCGAGTCACCGCAACAATTAGTAATATGGGGAACAAATTTCTGGGTCGGAGCTGATCCCATTGATCCCGCTATATTTTTTGGCACAGAGCCCAGTTCACTCGTTATTTCAGCAGATCAAGATTTATGTGGAGAAATACCTGCACCTCCCCTTGATATAACCGATTCATTCGACTGCATAGTGGTAGATTTACCAGAAGCAGCAAACTATATAGGTGAAGGAAAAGTACCTGCCGGTGACTATTTATTAAAAATAATAGCCACAATGCCTTTCGCCAACTGTGATAACGGCAAACCTGATTCACTCACATTTGAATATATCCCTACCGAATGCACCTTCCCTCTTCCTCAAGAAGAGGCCACTTGCAGTGCTTCAGGATTCGTAGGTGAAGCTGCAACGATAACAACAACAGGGAAATATGGTGATCGCTGGAATGTCTCTCCTGATAGTAATATTTTCACAGGGGACCAAATACTTTTCTCGTCCAACATAGATAAATGGAATAACAGCCTCGAACTTCAAATTAGTGACGGGGTAAATACCCAAACAATTTCCCTACACACTTCTTGCTCAGTGCCTCTTAATATTGGAGATACCTACGGCAATTTAGTTTTGGTTGATTTTGGCGGCTATGAAAATGGTACCAGTATTCAACAAGACTTATATGACCTAACCATTGGCGCGGTAGGCCCTCAGGGGGAACCTGGTCCTCAAGGTGAAACAGGCATAGTTGGTTTAATAGGCCTAACTGGTAACACAGGTCTTCAAGGTGAAACTGGTCTAACGGGCGACACTGGCCCACAAGGTGAAGTTGGTCCTCAGGGTATTCAAGGTGAACCCGGTCTAACTGGCGACACTGGCCCACAAGGTGAAGTTGGTCCTCAGGGTATTCAAGGTGAAACTGGTTTAACGGGTGACACTGGCTCACAAGGCGAAGTTGGCCCTCAAGGCATTCAAGGTGAAACTGGTCTAACTGGCGACACTGGCCCACAAGGTGAAATTGGCCCTCAAGGTGTTCAGGGAGAAACTGGTCCTCAAGGTATTCAAGGGGAAACCGGTTTAACGGGCGACACTGGTCCACAAGGTGAAGTTGGTCCTCAGGGGATTCAAGGTGAAACTGGTCTAACTGGCGACACTGGCCCTCAAGGTGAAGTTGGTCCTCAGGGGATTCAAGGGGAAACTGGTTTAACGGGCGACACTGGCCCACAAGGCGAAGTTGGTCCTCAGGGGATTCAAGGTGAAACTGGTCTAACTGGCGACACTGGAGCTGTTGGCCCTCAAGGTATTCAAGGTGATACCGGATTAACTGGCGATATTGGTCCTCAAGGTGAAGTTGGTCCTCAAGGTATTCAAGGTGATACTGGATTAACTGGAGGCACCGGCCCACAAGGCGAAGTTGGCCCACAAGGCATTCAAGGTGAAACTGGATTAACTGGCGACACTGGAGCCCAAGGCGAAATGGGTCCTCAAGGCACTCAGGGCGATACCGGCTTGACTGGCGATACTGGTCCACAGGGTGAAGTTGGCCCTCAAGGTGATACCGGCTTAACTGGTGATACTGGTCCTCAAGGCGACGTTGGTCCTCAGGGTCCTCAGGGTATTCAAGGCGTAACAGGCTTAACTGGCGATACTGGTCCTCAAGGTGAAACTGGCTTAACTGGTGATACCGGCCCACAAGGCGAAGTTGGACCACAGGGTATTCAAGGAGACACCGGCTTAACTGGCGATACTGGTCCTCAAGGTGATACCGGATTAACGGGTGACACAGGTCCTCAGGGAGAAGTCGGCCCTCAAGGTATTCAAGGTGATACCGGTCTAACTGGCGACACTGGAGCTCAAGGTGAAGTTGGATCTCAGGGTATTCAAGGTGATACCGGCTTAACTGGCGATACTGGAGCTCAAGGCGAAGTCGGTCCTCAGGGTATTCAAGGTGAAACCGGTCTAACTGGCGACACTGGTTCTCAAGGCGAAGTCGGCCCTCAGGGTATTCAAGGTGATACCGGTCTAACTGGTGACACTGGCCCACAAGGCGAAGTTGGGCCTCAAGGTATTCAGGGCGACACTGGTGCTCAAGGTGAAGTTGGACCACAGGGTATTCAGGGCGAAACTGGCTTAACTGGAGATGCTGGTCCTCAGGGAGAAGTCGGCCCTCAAGGTATTCAAGGTGATACCGGCTTAACTGGGGACACAGGTCCTCAGGGAGAAGTCGGCCCTCAAGGTATTCAAGGTGATACCGGTCTAACTGGCGACACTGGAGCTCAAGGAGAAACTGGCTTAACTGGTGATACCGGCCCACAAGGCGAAGTTGGACCACAAGGTATTCAAGGTGATACTGGCTTAACCGGTGATACCGGCCCCCAAGGTGAAGTTGGCCCTCAAGGTATTCAAGGAGAAACCGGCTTAACTGGGGACACTGGTGCTCAAGGTGAAACCGGATTAACGGGCGACACCGGTCCTCAAGGTGAAACTGGATTAACTGGCGATACCGGAGCTCAAGGCGAAACCGGACTAACTGGTGATACTGGAGCTGTTGGTCCTCAGGGTGATGTTGGTCCTCAGGGTATTCAAGGTGATACTGGATTAACTGGCGACACTGGAGCACAAGGCATTCAAGGTGAAACTGGCTTAACCGGCGACACTGGTCCCCAAGGTATTCAAGGCGAAACAGGCTTAACTGGTCCTCAAGGTGAACTTGGTCCCGTTGGCCCAATGGGATTAATGGGACTTAGTGGTCCTGCTGGCTCAGACGGTGCTGATGGTGAAACTGGCCCTTCTGGTGAACAAGGTCCTGCTGGAGAGCAAGGCCCTGCCGGTCCAGAAGGTAGCTTCGACCGAGTTAACTTACCTTTCAGCTCTGATCAAACGATCGGTTCTGGTGGCATTAAGTTTATCGGTTTAGGTGATACTTCAGGATCGCATGCGGTCACAGCCCTACCATTAGCTTACTCAGGTTATGTCACGAACTTGGTCGTTAGAACCTCAGCTGCCTTTTTAGATGACGAGGATAAAATTCGCTTTGAAGTTTGGTTAGAAAAAACTGACGGCAGTGCTCCTTATTTCTCTGGACTCTTCTGCGAAATCACTAAAATAACCTTTAATGGAAAAGGTTGTAAAGTCAGAACTGAGCCCGGTGATGAAGCACTTCTAGCTGTTGAAGAAATGTATTCAATCAGCGTACGAGTCATTAACGGGCCAGATCAAATCCCCAGTGGAAGTATTGATTGGGATGGCATACAAACGTCAGTTTCAGCCTTAGTCGGCATAGCAACAGGAGAACTTATTCCTGCCCATTAAACATATTAACAGACACAAAAAAACCGCTAACCATTTACATGGTAAGCGGTTTTTTTAATGACTTAAAGCGATCAAAAATCAACCAAAAGTCTTATCAGCAATAAACTTGTGCACAGCTTTAATATCCGCAGGAAGAACATCTAAACGCTCTTCACGCTCCATTAAGTCTGTTAAGTGATGTGGAAGTTTAGGCATGTCATAGCCCGCACGTAAAACCGCTTCTTCAAACTTAACCGGATGTGCCGTACCCAAGGTAATCATTGGGATATTGTTATTACGACGTACTTCGCGAGCTGCCTTAACACCAATCGCTGTATGAGGGTCTAACAAGTAGCCCGTCTCTTCAAATACGTCTTGCATGATCTTAATCGTATTGTCTTCATCAACCGCATAGCTATCGAACAATTCACGGGCTTTTGCTAGCTTGTCTTCGTCCAGCTCAACCACATCGGTCTTAGCATTCATGCGACCCATAAGCTCAGACAAGGCTGCGCCATCACGGTCGTACAAATCAAACAATAAACGTTCGAAGTTACTCGATACCGCGATATCCATAGAAGGGGTAATCGTATGCATTAACGGATGAACTTCGTATTTGTTCTTGCTCATCAAACGGTGCAATACATCGTTCTTATTGGTAGCAATAATCAACTGCTCAATTGGCAGACCCATCTTCTTCGCCATGTAACCAGCGAAAATATCGCCAAAGTTACCGGTAGGAACTGAGTAAGCCATTGGACGAACAGGACCGCCTAGGTTTAATGCAGAATAGAAGTAATAAACAATCTGCGACATGATGCGTGCCCAGTTGATGCTGTTTACAGCAACTAACTTACGCTCGCCTTTAAGGAAAGACTGATCGCCGAAGCTCGCCTTAACCATGTCTTGCGCTTGGTCGAAGTTGCCTTCGATAGCGATGTTATAAATATTATCACCGGTCACAGTCGTCATCTGACGACGCTGGACTTCGGAAACTTTACCGTGTGGATGCAAGATAAAGATATCAACGTTCTTACACGCCTTCGTGCCTTCAATTGCTGCCGAGCCTGTATCACCCGAGGTAGCGCCCATGATCACAACTTTTTCGTGACGACGTTCTAAAACGTAATCCAAAAGACGACCCAAAGTTTGCAAAGCAAAATCTTTAAACGCCAAAGTAGGACCGTGGAACAACTCCAAAACATATTCGTTATGATCAAGCTGCTGCAAAGGTGCAACGGCTTTATGACCGAAGCCACCATAAACTTCTGAAAGAATCGTTGCTAATGCATCAGATTCAACACAACCTTCAACGAAAGGATAGATAACCTTATGCGCTAATTCCGCATAAGGAAGATCACGCCAAGATTCGATTTCTTCTTTAGAAAAAGTCGGCACGTCTTTAGGAACGTACAAACCGCCATCGCTCGCAAGACCGGTTAAAAGTACTTCTTCAAACGTTAACTCAGGAGCGTCGCCACGAGTTGAGATATATTTCATCATAATACTGTTCTCTTAAACCAACTGCTCAACACGAATACGTGTTACGCCTTCTTGGGTTTCTTCCAATGCTTTAATTGCGGCAATGGCATCGTTCATAATTTTTTCTTGAATGGTATGAGTTAGCAAGATCACCTGCACAACCTCCTCACCTTCAACTTGTTCTTTCTGAATCAAGGCTTCGATATTAATGCCACGCTCACTCAAGATAGAAGAAACATTAGCCAATACACCCGCTTTATCCAAAGTAGGAATACGCAAGTAATAAGCGGTCTCGATCTCTTCAATCGGCAGCACCTGAGTATCATCAACGTCTTTAAAACCAAGGTGATGAACACGGCTTGCCGCTGGGGCATCGATTGAACGAGCAAGGTCGATAACATCAGCAACAACAGCAGAAGCCGTTGGGCCTGCACCAGCACCTGGGCCAGAGAACAAGGTATCGCCAACCGCATCGCCATTAACCATAACCGCGTTTAATACACCATCGATGGTCGCAATAGAACGCTTCTCAGGAATCATGGTTGGGTGAACGCGCAAATCGATACCGTTTTCATTACGGCTACTGATACCTAAATGCTTAATGCGGTAACCAAGCTCTTCTGCGTATTCAACATCTTCTGGAGTAATACCACCGATGCCTTCACAGAAACAGTTTTCAAACTGCAATGGAATACCATAAGCAATCGAAGAAAGAATCGTCAGTTTATGCGCTGCATCGATACCTTCAACGTCAAATGTAGGATCAGCTTCAGCGTAACCCAGCTCTTGAGCTTCTTTCAGAACATCAGCGAAATCACGACCCTTGTCGCGCATTTCCGTCAGAATGAAGTTACCCGTACCGTTAATGATACCGGCAAGCCAGTTGATCTTATTGCCCGCCAAACCTTCGCGTAACGCCTTAACAATTGGAATACCACCGGCAATACCGGCTTCATACATAACCGAAACGCCTTTCGCTTCAGCAGCAGCAAAGATTTCAGTACCGTGCTCAGCAATCAACGCTTTGTTAGCGGTAACTACGTGTTTACCGTTTTCAATCGCTAGCAAGACCAGCTTCTTAGCCACGTCATAGCCGCCAATAAGCTCAACAACTACGTCGATCTCTGGGTTGGTGGCGACGTCAAAAATATCACGGGTAACATCGGTATTTGACGTATCAGCAGCTGGGTTATCGCGACGCGCACCCACCTGCTGAATAATAATTTCACGACCTGCACGGCGAGTAATGTCTTGTGCATTCTGGGTTAGCA
>Ga0105356_10007124_pt1 | contig 10326 bp, 7 predicted proteins | sample GOMGulsemesocosm_3_FD_83502 | JGI IMG/M metagenome (GOLD analysis project Ga0105356, IMG submission 83502) | Methane-oxidizing microbial communities from mesocosms in the Gulf of Mexico - GOM9D Gulf of Mexico | ecosystem: Environmental > Aquatic > Marine > Cold seeps | place: Gulf of Mexico...
ATTTGCAATTTTAACGGCTGTGGCTACAGCACCTCCACTGCTCATTCCTGCAAAAATTCCTTCTTCTTGAGCCAAACGTTTGGTCATTGCTCTAGCTTCTTGTTCACTAACTTCTAAAACTCGATCTACTTTCGCAGCATCAAATATTTTTGGAATGTATTCTGTAGGCCATTTTCGAATACCAGGAATTTTTGAACCGTCACTTGGATGGGCACCAATAATTTGGATGTCTTTGTTTTGTTCTTTTAAAAAAGTAGAAGTTCCCATAATAGTCCCCGTAGTTCCCATGGCAGATACAAAGTGTGTGATGCTTTTTTCAGTGTCTCTCCAAATTTCTGGCCCAGTCGTTTTGTAATGTGCTTTCCAGTTGTCATCATTTGCAAATTGATTTAGCATTACGTAGCCGCCTTTTGCAACTTGTTTGTCCGCGTAATCTCTTGAGCCAATAATGCCTTCAGAAGCTGAGGTTAGTATTACTTTTGCTCCATAAGCACGCATTGTTTGTGTACGCTCTTTGGTTGAGTTTTCGGGCAATACCAATTCAATATCAATGTCTAATAATTGAGCGATCATTGCCAAAGCAATTCCTGTATTGCCACTGGTTGCTTCAATTAATTTATCTCCTTTTTTGATGTCTCCTCTTTCTAGAGCCGAAACAATCATATTCAGTGCTGCTCGATCTTTTACACTTCCTCCTGGATTATTTCCTTCAAGTTTTAGTAATAATTTTACGTTTTTATTTTTCACCAGACCTATTGTTTCAACTAATGGAGTATTTCCAATTAGATCTATTAGTTTTTTTGATTTCATATATATAATTTTTTAGCTACCTGCTACCTGCTACCTGTTGCTATTTCTTTTCTTTAATTTTAACCTCTGTTGTTGTCGTATTAGATACAATTGAATTTTCAGGAGTAGACCTGGTTACCCATGCATTTCCTCCAATAATACTATTTTTTCCAATAACCGTTTCTCCTCCTAGTATAGTCGCATTGGCGTAAATACATACACGTTCTTCAACTGTTGGGTGGCGCTTGTTGTTTTTCATGTCTTTACTAACACTTAAAGCGCCTAAGGTAACTCCTTGGTAAATTTTAACATGTTTTTTAATAATAGCGGTTTCACCTATAACAATACCTGTGGCATGATCAATAAAAAAAGGAGAAGCAATGGTTGCTCCAGCATGAATATCTGTACCGGTTATTCTATGTGCATATTCACTCATTAATCGTGAAAATAATAGCATATCTAACAAATAGAGTTCATGACTTAACCTGTAGATAGCAATGGCATAAAAACCAGGATACGCCAAATAAACTTCTTCAATATTGTTAGAAGCCGGATCGTTATCCAAAATATAGTTGGCATCTTGATTCAATTTTTCTAAGACACTAGGCAGTTTTTCTAAAAACCGATCCCATACAGAATCGCATAGATCTTGTGGCTTTTTACAAGCTATTATGGAAATGTCTTTGAAAAGTGTTTCCAAGTCATCAATACTTTGTTCCAAATTTGCATTGGTGTCAAATAAAGTGTAAAATAATTTCTCAGTAAATTTTTCTGTTTTTGTTTTGATCCCGTAATTGATAGAAGAATGACTCTTTAAGGAATCAATGTTTTTAATAATCAGATCTTTTGTCATGATTATGCGAATTGAAATGTTAAATTGAAAAAATTAAAAGTAAGGTATTTTTAGAAACAGCAACAACAACCTTGCAAAGAAATTTTTGCAAGTATTTGGATTGAGATTTGTTGATTGTTAAATAACATGGTATTTGTTTGCTAAAAATAATACTACAAATATACTCAATGGATTTAGGTTTTCGGGAATTTTGACAAATTTATTTTTTCTTTTAACAATTTTTAATTTTCAATGATAGCCTTAGCTATAGTTTCAAATTTAAGTGAAGGTAAAAGGAAAAAGAAAGATACAAAAAATCGAAAACCTAAATCCATTGAGTATATAGAAAAGTATTTTGATTTCTGGCCTTCTCTGCAATAATGTATTTTCATACGTGATATTTTTTTAAATGATTGATGAAGCTTTACAAAATTTAATGAACCTCTTTGGTCGTTTAAAAGATCTCTTTATTACGAATGTAAATTTTTTTATACCAATTAAATTTCAAAACAAGCAAGGGGGTGTTTTGAGATTATAGGAGAAATTTTTTATAAAATTCTTTGGAAGCAGGAATTGCTCCTTGCGATTTACAGATTTCAGTAGCAAATTTACTTGAGGCTTTTGTATTCTCAAGAAGACTTTGTTTTTTTAGAAGCCCATAACAAAATCTTGAAGTAAAAGCATCACCAGCTCCAATAGAATCTATAAATTGATTGTTAGACAATGGAGTGATTTTAGTGTGAAATGTAGTATTATGTGTATAAACAAACACGCCTTCTGTTCCTTTAGTAATTAAACAAGCTTCAATATTAAATTTCCGAAAAAGGTAAGAAGCCAATTCCTTTTCAGATGTACATTGGTAATAATTTATTAGAACAGTTGCTTCATCTTCATTTAGTTTTATGAAATCAGCATTTTCTAAACAAAATTCTGCATGCTTTTTGTCAAAAAAAGGAAGGCGAATGTTCAAATCACAAATTGTTTTGGCTTGTGGATTATTGGTTATTAAATTTTCAAATGATTTTTTGTTTTTATTAAAATAAGTACCTAAGGAACCAAAAATAATTATTTTTCCATCTTTTGGTTCAGAAGTGGATTTTATATATTGCCAAGAGCATGGAGTTTCAATGGTATATTGAGGTTCTTTATTGTTGAATTTTACAGTAACAAATCCAGTATTATTGTTGTTTTCTTGAATGTAAGAAGTAATTGCATTTTCCTTTTTTAAGAAATTTTTAATTTTGAATCCGTGTTGGTCATTACCGAGTGCACTGATCATTATAGCTTCGGTATCGAAACGATTAAGGTGTGCAAAGGCATTAAAGGGAGCGCCACCAATGACTTCCTTATTGGGTAAACAATCGATAAGTACTTCTCCAAAACAAATAATCATAGCTGGTTTTTTTATTATTCTACATTCATTCCATATTCGGTTTCTGGTTCAGGTAATTCTTTTAGCGTACTGTTTTTTAGACCGGCTGTAGAGGAACAACTATAAATCCCTATATAATCTCCACAGTAATAACTATCAACAAGTGTCAGTCTTACAATACCATCAATAGAAAGCTCAATATAAGAACCAAAAGCAATGAGCTTAAAAGAAAGCTTTTTTTTCTCACACGCATTGAATTGATTTACTTGTAGGTTTTCGAAAACATAGTTGTTAAAGACATCGTTGGGTTGATGTCCCCATTTTCTTATTTGTACAAATCCATTTAAGAAATCAAATGAGATGTAATATCCATTTCCATTTGAATCTGAATGTAATACAAGTCCACATTTACCTAAATCATAGAGATGTAGGTTGCCTTCCCAAATAAAGTTTTTAAAAGGTTTTTTAAAAGCAAAAACTTCATAGCCACTTTTGGTACTTACTCTTTTTTCTTCAGGACTTTCTTGAAAAATACTGGTTAGATTATTTAGTATTTTTTCAGTTTTAGGAAAATCTTTTTGAGTAATTGTATTGGTAACTTTATCTTCCCACCTGTAGAATGATTTTAGAACCAAACTACCTAATTCATCTACAATAAGTTCTTTAGGAGGAGTTATGATTCTAAACGTGTTTACATCTTTACCTGAAAAATAAAAGCTATAGATCAAAATATGCTTGCCATCTCTAACAATTCTAGCCGCATAATTTCCTTTAGGCAACAATACATTGCTATTAAACGAAGAGTATTCTCCTCTAAATTCAGTAGAAAACCAATACCTGATTTTTAAATCTTCACGAATGGATCCAATTAAATAATAGGTGTCTTTTATTTTGATAACACAAGGGCATTCCACATCATCGTATACCATTGGAGAAAACAAAACATCTTGCAACTGGAATTTTCCAGAAGTATTCATTTTGGCTAAACCAACACAGCCTTTTCTAGAAACGGAACCGGTTGTTTGACGAGCACATATCAATAAGTATTTTTGTTGATTGTCTTCAAAGAAAAAAGGATCTCTAAAACTTAACCACTTTCTTGGATTGTTGGCTTCTAGCGATTCGTAATAAGGAGCTTTTGAGCCAAAAGGTATGAAATCTTTACTTTTGTTCCAGTGAATCAAATCTTTTGAAACTGCTTTTCCAATTTTTTGAACAACTCCTCTGTCTTCTCTTTTTAGCCCAGTATAGTACATTGCAAAGGTATCTTTGTCTTCTTTAGATACGTGCATGGTCCATAGCATATCGTCATCCCATTCTCCAGGATGACCAACAAAAAGAGCATTTTTGTTTCTTTTCCAATTGATGCCATCTTCAGAGGTAGCGTGTGCTATATAATCATGATTTGGGATAATTAAATGAAAAAGATGGTATTTCCCATTATGTATAAAAACATCAATATCTCCTATTTCCCAATTTTTAAAACCACTACCTGAGTACATATATTATATTACGTTAAAATGTTTCAACCCTTCCAAAACTCCTTCAGCTGCTATTCCCTCGCTAAGGTAATTATTTTTTAGATTGATATAAGGTAATAATTCATCAGAATGATTTTTTACGATAATAGATTTTACCAGTGGCATAAACATGTCTATATCATTTCCAGAATCTCCTGCCGCATAGGTAGATCTGATAGGGATATTCCATTTACGACAAATGTATTTAATAGCATTTCCTTTGGAGGCTCTTCGTGGAGTAACGTCTAAAAACTGATTGTGAGAAGGTATCAAATGTACCTGATGGTGTAATTTACCCAAAGTATTTTTTAATTCTTCTTCATTGTAGCATTTAGAATTGTAATTGAAGGATATTTTGTATTTGTGTTGTGAACCAATTTCTTCTTGTAAGGAGAGCCACTTAATTGTTTTTAAATTGCTGTATATACTCTCTCTTTTCCATCTGCCACCCAGATATTTGTACCATCCTTTATCTAGAAGGTATTCATTTTTATTAGGGTAGTAAATTTCGGCACCTACTGAACTAATAATTACATCAGGAATAGGGACATTGTAGGTTTTAAGAAATTGCTGAATTCTTTTTAAACTTCTTCCAGAAGCAATTGCAAATACAATATTTTGCGGTCTGTTTTTTATGTATTTTATCAAGTTGTCTAAGCCTGGGTTTTTCAAAGCTGGGTGAATGATGGTACCATCGATGTCACAAACTATTAGTTTTTTCGCTTTTTCTTTCAATCTTTTTTGAGCAGGGAATTCATTTTCTTTTTGTTTGACTCCTTTGCCTGAAGATGCTTTTAGATTTTCAGAAATCCAACCAACATATTGGTTGATGTGATTTTCCCAGCTGTAAAATTTTTGAACATTGTCAATGCCATTGTTTGAATATGTTTTCCATATCTCTTTATTGGTGAGTATTTCTATCAAACCGTTTTTTATTTCTTCTTCATTTAAAGGGTCTACAAGAATTCCATTTTTACATTTTGGTATGATTTCTGAAGGCCCTCCATTTTCAGTAACGACCACAGGAAGCCCTGAACTTGCCGCTTCAATGATTGTCAAGCCAAAGTTTTCATACAAGGTCAAATTTGCCAATACGCCTCTTTTTTCGGCACAATATGAATAAATTGTTGCTACTTCATTTTCTACATCATGTTTTTTGGGAATTGCCAGTTTACCATACAGGTCATATTTGTCCATTAAAAGTAAAATTTCGGTAAGCACTTCTTTTTCTTTACCAGGCATTTCTAAAATGTCTTTACGGATGCCTGCAAAAATGACAAGATTGGCAATACTTTGTAATTCTTTGTCTTTTCCGTAGACTTCTATTAAGGTGTGTAAGTTTTTATGTTTGTCAGGTCTAGACAAAGCCATGATAACTGGCTTATGGGGGTTTGTTAAAAATTTTTCGATTTTTTCTCCCAACCAGTACAGTTTTTGCGTGTTGTTTCTTTCTTCTGTTTTTGTTTTATAGTCTTTACAATAATAAGGGTCAAATTTATCAGTATTGATTCCAGGGGGAATTATATGATATTGTGCTTTTTCATGGTTTTTGTATATTTCATAGGATTGAACTTCTTGATGAGTTGAGGTAATCATGAATTCAGCATGTTGTAGAACAGCTTCTTCTGCTGCAATTCTTTTTGCAAAGTTGAATTTTTTATCGAGTTCAATTTCTGAGAGTCCTTTTTCTAGTAATTTATTTTTTTTGTGAAGACCTAACGAATGGCCAGTATGTGAAAAGGGGATATTTAAGGTTTTAGATAATTCTACTGCGGTATATCCAGCATCGCCATAATGGCTATGAAGCCAATTAGGAATGATGTCAAATTTATTCATATGTTGTATGGTTTCAGAAACGAAATCATCTAAATAGTCCCATAAATATTCTTTTGGTTTGTATTTTTTTCCACCGAAAGGAATCCGTCGGATGTCCAATTTTTCATTGACGATTTCAACAGGTTTTGAATAACATTTGTCTACATCTGGGTCATCAATTAAGCGTGTGTAAATATGTACAAACTTTACCTTAGGGTGTCTTGAAAGGTATTCTGCTAATTCGAAAACATAGCGAGTTTGACCACCATTATCTGCATCTCTACCAATTTCTAAGTTATTGCCTCTAACCAGTCCATGAATGTTTAATAATGCGATTCTTAATTTCATATTATTTATTTTTAAATGTTCAAGTTTTTTATAAAAACCAGGGGGCACATTTGCCAATATTAAGATATACTATATTACAAAATATATAAGAGAAAGTAAATACCTAAGAATAGGGTTGTTTTAATCTACTGGTTTTTAGGGAGGTGTTTTTACGGTAGGCTGGGGAATGTTTGTAGAACAAAAAAATCCTCACTAATAATTAGCGAGGATTTCAATTCAAATTTAAAAACAAATTTGTTATGCTTTTATATTACATCTTTCCATTAAGATATGTATGTCTTTGTCTTCGATTTCCTTTTGTGTATCCGCAAATTTTAAAAACTCAGGATACAAGGCATCTAGTTCTATCTTAGTCAATTCATAACCTACATTTTTAGCTCTGTAGGCCAATGCAGCTCTACCACTTCTTGCGGTTAATACGATAGAAGATTCTGTAACACCAACATCTGCTGGATCCATGATTTCATAAGTTTCTCTGTTTTTTATAACACCATCTTGATGGATTCCAGAACTGTGAGCAAATGCATTGTCACCAACAACCGCTTTGTTAGGCTGTACATACATTCCCATATGTTCTTGTACCAATTGACTTGTACTATATAGCAATTTGTTATTTACGTTCGTGTACAAGCCTAAATCAGGATGCTGCTTGAAAATCATAACGACTTCTTCCAAAGCAGTATTTCCAGCACGCTCACCAATACCATTGATGGTACATTCAATTTGTCTAGCTCCATTAATTGCTCCAGAGACAGCATTTGCAGTTGCCATACCTAAGTCATTATGACAATGACAAGATAAAATTACATTTTCAATCCCTTTTACATTTTCTCTAAGATATTTCATTTTTGCTCCATATTCTTCGGGCAAACAATAACCCGTAGTGTCAGGAATATTCAATACTGTTGCTCCTGATTTGATAACGGCTTCACATACTCGAGCTAAATACTCATTGTCTGTTCTCCCCGCATCCTCTGCATAGAATTCAACATCTTCAACAAAACCTTTGGCATATTTTACCGCAGCTTCTGCGCGTTCAATAATTTTTTCTGGAGTAGAATTGAATTTGAATTTTATATGAGACTCTGAAGTTCCAATACCTGTATGGATTCTTGGCCTTTTTGCGTGAACTAAAGCTTCAGCAGCAACTTTTATATCGTTTTGATGTGCTCTTGTTAGACCACAAACTGTTGCGTTTTTTACGATTTTTGAAATCTCCTCAACAGATTTAAAATCACCAGGACTTGAAACTGGGAAACCGGCTTCAATAACGTCCACACCTAAAAGATCTAACCTCTCTGCGATGATTAGTTTTTGAGATGTATTTAGTTTACAACCAGGGACTTGTTCTCCGTCTCTTAAGGTCGTGTCAAAAATTTGGACATGATTATTATTCATTGGATATGCTTTTTGTCTGTTAACGATAGTTCAAAAATACTTTTTTGAATGAAATATATTGGTTTTGTAAAGATACCATTACTGTGCTCATTATTTAAAACGTAATATTTAACTTATTGTCATAGAGTGTTATATGTGTTTTTTTTTTACGATGGCTAGGAGGGTAAAGAATGTGTTTTTTCAGTATTCTTGAGTAAATAATAAAAAATGTAGTAAGTTTGTTTTCGTACTAATTGTGGTGTTGAACTTCTTTAAACAAGTTCACTGAATAAATCAAATTAACAATGGCTGTAGATCAGAAAGATGTCCTTTTTTTATTGATAAAATCTTTATCCAAATCAGAAAAGAGACAGTTTAAACTGTATGCTGGCAGGTTGGGAGGAAATGCTGATGCCAATTTTATGGCTTTGTTTACTATCTTGGATAAAATGGATGGTTATGATGAACAATTGATTCTGAAAAAAACAAATATTAAGAAACAGCAGATTTCGAATTCAAAAGCACATTTGTATAAGCAGATATTGATAAGTTTAAGGTTGAGTCCAATACATCAAAATACAAGGACACAAATTCGAGAACAATTGGATTTTGCTACAATATTATATAACAAAGGTTTGTATAAGCAAAGTTTGAAAATTTTAGAAAAAGCAAAGAATGCTGCGGTAAATAAGGAAGAAAACACATTGGCTTATGAGCTAGTAGAATTGGAAAAAGTAATAGAATCGCAATACATAACTAGAAGTATGAGCGATAGAGCGGATGTTTTGGCTGTTGAGGCTAAAAATATCAGTTTAAAAAATGTAGTGGTTTCTAAATTATCTAATTTGTCCTTACAGCTGTATAGTTGGTTTTTAAAACATGGTTATGTAAGGGGAGATGCAGATTTTAAAATTGTAAATGATTATTATGAAGCTAGGTTGCCTAAATACGAGTTTGCTACTTTAGGGTTTACTGGGAAAATGTTTTTGTACCAAGCCAAATTGTGGTACGGCTTTATTACTCAAGATTTTTTGTCATGTTATCGGTATTCTCAAAAGCTAGTGGCGTTGTTTGATGAATACCCAGATATGAAACAGTTGCATCCTGTGTTTTATTTAAAAGGAGTGAATTATACATTAGAATCATTATTTTATTTGCAACAAACGTACAAGTTTAATGAAACTTTAATAGCACTTGAAGATTCTATTGAATACCAACGTTTTTTCGTGAATGAAAATACACAGTTGTTATCGAACTTATACCTATATCAGCATAAAATAAATTTATATTATTTAGAAGGAGAGTTTACAAAAGGAACTCATTTTGTACCAGATGTGTTGAATCAAATAGCGAAATTTGGTAAAAAAATTGATGCACATCATGTGATGTTATTTTATTATAAAATTGGGTGCATGTACTTCGGAGCAGGAGATTATAAGAATTGTATACTGTACCTAAATAAAATTATAAAAAACAAAGATTTAAAAATGCGAGAAGACCTGTTGTGTTATACACGTGTATTGGATTTGGTGGCGCATTATGAGTCTGGAGAAGACCAACATATTGACGAACTGATAAAATCGACCTACAAGTTTTTATTGAAAATGGATAATTTGTACGATGTACAACGGAAGATGATCAAGTTTTTGAGGAATTTATCTGATTTATACCCGCATGAATTGAAAGATGCCTTTAAGAAATTATACAAAGAATTGAAAGAATTTGAAGATCACCCGTATGAAAAGAGAGCTTTTTTATATTTAGACATTATTTCTTGGCTAGAGTCCAATATTGAAGGAATTCCAGTGGAAGAGGTTGTGAAACGTAAAATGAAGTTGAAGAATTAATCTTTGATTAAGTGAAATGGTCTTAAATAATTATATGTTTTATTTGATGATTTTGAGAATAAGACAATTTAATATTTTAACTTTCTCCTCAACTCCTCAACTCCTCAACTCCTCAACTCCTCAACTCCTCAACTAAAATGAGCAAGTCCCCAAAATACTATTACCTCCTAAAATTTCAATATTTAGGATTTCGCTATCATGGATGGCAAGTGCAACCGAACGTGAAGACCGTTCAAAAAATGGTTGAAAGAACCTTGTCTTTTATTTTTGAACACACCAATTTTAAAGTGTTGGGAGCGAGTAGGACAGATATGATGGTATCTGCAAATGAATCTGCATTTGAATTGTTTATGAATGAAATTATAAACCCTTCAGATCTTAAAAAACGATTGAACAAAAGCTTGCCCAATGACATCCGGATTAGAG
>Ga0105356_10007128_pt1 | contig 10323 bp, 7 predicted proteins | sample GOMGulsemesocosm_3_FD_83502 | JGI IMG/M metagenome (GOLD analysis project Ga0105356, IMG submission 83502) | Methane-oxidizing microbial communities from mesocosms in the Gulf of Mexico - GOM9D Gulf of Mexico | ecosystem: Environmental > Aquatic > Marine > Cold seeps | place: Gulf of Mexico...
CCCGCGCTGTTGATCAACGTACAGCGCAGCGGTCCGTCTACGGGTATGCCAACCCGTACACAGCAGTCCGATGTGTTGGCCTGCGCCTACGCTTCGCACGGCGATACCAAACATGTACTGGTTATTCCCTCGACGCCCAAAGAGTGTTTCGACATGACCGCGCAAGGCCTTGACCTTGCCGAACAGCTGCAGACGCCGATCATCATGCTCAGCGATCTGGACCTGGGCATGAATGAAAATATCTCCGAGCCGTTTGAGTGGGACGATGCCCGCGAGTACAAGCGCGGCAAGGTATTCAACGCCGAGCAGCTAGAAAACATGGGTGAGCGCTTTGGTCGCTACAAGGACATAGACGGCGACGGCATTCCCTACCGTACCTACCCGGGTACACACCCCACCAAGGGCGCCTTCTTTACCCGCGGCACCTCCCGCGATGAGTACGCTGTCTACACAGAAGATGGCAACGAGTATGTGAAAAATATGGAGCGTCTGCTGCACAAGTGGGAAACCGCTAAAAGCTATGTGCCGGCACCGGAAATCATCACTCGTGAGGGCGGCGGCAGCATTGGCATTATTCACTTCGGTACCTCCATGCACGCCACCGAAGAGGCGGCCGATATCTTGGCGCAACAAAACATCAATGTGGACACCTGTCGTATTCGCGCCTTTCCTTTCGCGCAAGAGATCGAAGACTTCGTCGCCCAACATGACACGGTGTTTGTGGTCGAGCAGAACCGCGATGCGCAGATGCGCTCGCTGCTGGTCAACGAGTGCGAGATAGACCCCAAGCGTTTGCTCAAGGTACTGAACATGGACGGCATGCCGTTAACCGCTCAATTCATTGTCGATAAGGTGAACGCTAACCTGCAGGTCAATAACGTCACACCGCTGCGTAAATCGGGTCTTAAGGAGAGTCAGTCGTGAGCTACATTCGTCCAGAATTTCGCCACCCAGATCTGCCGGTCAACGATCTAGGCTTTACTAAAAAGAACTACGAGGGGGCGCTTTCAACGCTCTGCGCCGGTTGTGGCCACGATTCCATCAGCAGTGCCATCGTGCAATCAATTTTTGAGTTGTCGATTGCCCCGCACAATGTTGCGAAGTTGTCGGGCATTGGTTGTTCGTCAAAAACCCCGACCTACTTCCTCGGCAACTCCCACGGGTTTAACTCGGTGCACGGGCGTATGCCTTCGGTGGCCACCGGTGCCAACATGGCCAACCGCGAGATGGTTTACGTCGGCGTGTCTGGCGATGGCGACACCGCCTCCATCGGCATGGGGCAGTTTGCACACGCCGTTAGGCGTAACCTCAACATGATGTACGTGGTTATGAACAATGGTTGCTACGGCCTCACCAAAGGCCAGGACTCAGCCACCACCGACATGGGTTCACACAGTAAAAAGGGTGAGCCCAGCCCGTTTGAAGGCATTGATCTGGCCAGTGTGGCGCTGCAGTTGGGAGCCACCTTTGTCGCCCGCAGCTTCTCAGGTGACAAAGAGCAGCTGATTCCGTTGATTAAAGCGGCTATCTCGCACAAGGGTTTTGCTTTTATCGATGTCATCTCGCCCTGCGTAACCTTTAACAACAATCCCGGTTCAACCAAGGGTTACGAGCATGTGCGCGAACACCTCACCGCCACCGGCACGGTTGACTTTGTGCCCATGCGCGATGAGATTAAAACCTGCTACCCAGATCAAACCTCGGAAGAGGTCACCCTGCATGACGGCTCGGTGGTGCACCTGTGTAAGATGGATCCAAAGCTAGACGTGCGCAGCCGTAACTCGGCCTTGAGTACCATGGCCGAGTACAAGGGGGAGGGTAAGATACTCACAGGCCTGCTCTATATGGATTCGGACTCACAGGATTTACATGAAAATATCTCATCTACCAAAAAGCCACTGCGCGGTTTGACGGAAGAGGAGTTGTGCCCTGGCTCGAGTGTATTGGGTAATATTAATGAGAGTCTGCGCTAGAGGTTATAGCGTTGATTCGATGAGCTGTAAAAAGGCGGACCCTACTGGGTTCGCCTTTTTTTATTCCTGGGTGGTTTCGAATGCCCTGATATGCCGACAGTTTGATTTTTATGTAAGCCTTAAGTTGCCGTCGGCCATGATGAATGCATTTAGCTTTACGCCTTACCTCAGGAGCACATATAGCCTTTGCTCTGGAGGTGATGAATTTGCTGGTCGGTATGCCCAGATTCGAGAAGCATGTGTGGCTGGCCAAGCTAAATAGCCCTAGTTCACCTCGGCCACATATAGCTATTCCATAATAGGTCATATACGTGTTTGGTTGTCTTTAGTTGACTATAGTGGAGAGAGTGATGATCACGTTCTCTATTGGGTATTTTTATGTCATCTTCGGACAGCCACCAATGGCTGTATTTCCTAGGCTGCGTGATGGCCTTGCCCCAGAGTGGTCAGGCACAAGACCTGTTCGATCTCAGTCTTGAAGAGTTATCCAGCCTGCGTGTCAGCATCGCCTCCAAGCGCGATGAGGCGGTACACAATGCCCCTGGGGTCATTACTGTGATCACGGCCAAAGAACTCAATCGTTACGGCGCCAGAAATCTGCACGACGCCATGCGTTTGATTCCGGCCATACAGCGGATATACCCCCAGTTTACCCACCGTAATTCGGTATCTGTGCGGGGTATCTCGAGCGGTGCGCTGGATAAATATCTGCTGACCCTGCTTAACGGTAAGCCACTTCGCGACCCTATCCTCTCGGGCGTTAATGCCCCAGTGTATGAGGGCATTCCACTCGAACTGATCGAGCGTATAGAAATTATCCGTGGGCCAGGTTCGGTCATCTATGGTTCCAATGCCTTTGCCGGGGTGATGGATATCATCACCAAGGAGGCCGGTGTACAACTGAGAAATACGCTCAATCTACGCCGAGGCTCTTCGGCAACGGATATTCAGGAACTATTTCTCAATAAGAAGTTTGACAATGGTCTGGGCGTTGTCGCCGCCTTGCGGGGTCACGCGAGTGATGGCTGGGCGCTGGAGTTTACCGATACGGGGGGCAATAAAGATACTTTCAATAACGATAATGACGCCGGGGGTGGTTTTCTCGAGCTCAGTTATGGTGGCTTCAGCGCCAGTTTATTCAAGGCCGATGTGGAGGAAAGAGCGACCCTGTCTAACGGTTTGATCGCCGATGCTACGCCGCGAGCATCGGATAAGCTCTTTTACTCACTGGAGTATAAAGCCGATATTAACGCGGTGTGGTCGCTGCAGGCCGACTACTCGATCAATCGCGCCACTGTTGCCGCAACCACCGAATACGATGCCGAAGACTCGGTCTATGAGGTGATTAGCCACGCCCAATATACAGCGACGAGCCTTGATCTGGGCGCTCGGGTAAGGCGCAATAAATTGGTGACCCCAGCTGGGGGAACAGCGTCGGATGTGTTCTATCATTCGGTGTTTGCCCAACTGAGCAGCAACATAACCGATGCTCTGAAGGTGATTGTTGGTTTGCAAGCGGTGGACCCGGACAGCAGTGAAATTCAATACGCGCCGAGGCTGAGTTTTATTGCCGAATTTGACCAGCATTATCACGCCAAACTTATGTATGGCCGTGCTTATAGCTCACCTACGGGGGTGGAGTTCAGTCTTGATCTGCCTGGATTATTCTCTGGTAATACAGCTTTGGTGCCGACCACCATCGATAATTACGACCTGCAGCTTTCTTATAATGATGACGAGTTGTTTGCGGCCTTTAACGTATTTTACAGTGATATAAAAAACACCATCGAACTGGTTGAAGTGACTCCAGGGCAAGCGCTTCCCAAGCAATTTCAAAATGTACCGAGCGAGCACCATAGGGGTTTTGAACTGGAACTTAAATACAACTACAGCCCAGACTTACAGTTCCTGAGCTCCTACAGTTACCAGACATCGAATGACTTAAACGGTCGAAAAGACACCAAGTTACTCTCCAACACGCTCTTAAAAGCGGGCTTTTCTTATAATATTGCCGAGCCAATATCACTGAGTGTATTCAACGTCTATCGCAGCCAGCCTAATAACCGGGAGCCACTGGTCAATGAATTTAACGAGCCAGAAGCGTCCTACTCGCATCTGACCATCAACTTGAACTATCAACTGCCGGCCTTCTCCCGCAACGACAGCTCTCTGTCGTTGAATGTGTTTGTTGACAATGCGCTTAACAGTGACGCTATCTTCATGCCTGACCCGACCCTAAGCAATTTGAACACTATGCCCAAGGTGGCGGGTCGCGCTTATTATCTGGGTCTTAAACTTAATTTCTAATGCCTGATGCAAGAGTCCAGGGCTCTGGCGGTGCTCGGCCTGCTCTATATGGATTCCGATTCGCAGGATTTGCATGAAAATATCTTATCCACCAAAAGCCACTGCGCAGTTTGAGTGAGGAGGAGTTGTGCCTAGGCTCGAGCGTATTGGGTAATATTAATGAGAGTCTGCGCTAGAGGTTATAGCGGTGATTCGTTAATCAATAAAAAGGCGAACCCTACTGGGGTTCGTCTTTTTATTGATTAACGGTTTCCATCAAGGCGGCGCAAGTTATCGTGTTTACCGGAATGGCTTAGCATGAATAACCCAGTTCTCACGATGAGTGGCAGAGCCGTGATCTATTCGGCAGATAGGCCTCACTGTTCACAAAATGTCGTATTTAATCAATGTGAATAACCTCTGTTTTCCCTAAACTAGACCCTCTAAAATCCAGTTGTATGAGTTGACTAATATGACCAATCCCCGCCAATGTCAGGTTAACCTCTCCCGGGCCAAGCTCAACTATTACGAGTGGCACCCAGAGCTCAAGGGCAGCCAGCCGACACTTCTGCTGGTGCACGCAACCGGTTTTCACGCTCGGGTATGGGATCAGATGATCGAGCAGCTGCCCCCGATGCACATCATCAGTGTTGATCAGCGTGGTCACGGGCAGAGTCGAGGGGAGCTGGCGCAGGGCTGGGCCGATTACAGTGAAGATCTGCTGGAGTTTGTGCGGGCGATTGAATTGACCCATGCGGTTGCGGTTGGTCACTCAATGGGGGGGCACGCACTGGTGAACGTGTTGGCACAGGAACCTCAGCGCTTTCATTCGGCGGTATTGATCGATCCGGTGATACTCGACCCAGCCATCTATGAGATGTTGAAAGATAAACCTGTCGGTGATCACCCTACCAGCAAGCGCCGCCATGAGTTTGACTCTGTGCAAGCCATGGTTGATCGCTTTAGCGACAAGGCGCCCTATTCACTGTTTACCTCTGCGGCGCTCAAGGATTATTGTCAGTACGGCCTGAGAGAGAACGAGGCGGGCGACGGCATGATCCTGTGTTGTACACCAGAAACGGAAGCCCATATTTACGCCTCGGCGGGCGCTCATGCCGATATTCTCAACCAGGTAAAAGCCGTGAAAATTCCGGTGCTCATTCTACGTGCCATGGTGGCCAAAGAAGGGCTGACAGCAAACTTTGCCTATTCCCCTACCTGGCCGACACTGGCAGATGACTTTGCCCAGGGGCAAGACATGCACCTGGACCACCTAACCCACTTTATGCCCATGCAGGCGCCTGAAGAAATTGCCAATATTGTCTTACAGAAAATAACCGCCGTTGCAGATTAGAAGGTGCTGGGTAATAGCAACGCGAGTCTGCGCTGGGGTTTAGCGCGGTTTTGGCATTATAAATTTTCGTCGTTATAAAAAGGCGAACCCTGCAGAGGTTCGCCTTTTATATTCTTTTTGCGGCTTATTTTTGGGGAGGGCACTAAGCCCGTTTACTGTTTAGCGGGTTTTATTAGGTCAGATTTAAGCCGCCGTCGGACATGATGATTTCACCTGTGAGATAACTGCTGGCCACCAGCATGGATGCTGTGTCGGCTATCTCGCTGGGTTGTGCCCCGCGTCCCATGGGCGACTTTTCTTTCCATAACTTATGCGCTTCAACCCAGGTTTCCGTCATGGGGGTATCCACAAGGCCTGGTGCAATCGCGTTGACGCGAATTTCAGGCGATAAGTTGAGGGCCAGCAGCTGAGTGACATGATTCAAAGCTGCTTTGCTCGCGGCATAGGGTATGGACGCACCCTTGGGGCGCACGCCAGCGTGAGAGCTAATATTGACGATGCTGCTGGGGCAATCTGCTGTTGATGAGGCTCTTAGCGCTGCCTCCGCTTCGCCAATCAGCGTCCAGGGCGCAATCACGTTAACTTCATAGAGCTTGCGCCATACTTTCGCCGTGGCCTCTTTAAGCGCGCCGTGGGGGATGGACGCGTTAATGCCCGCATTATTAACCAGTACATCGAGTCGCCCATGGCGCGACAATACCTCTGCTATTAAATACTTGGCCTGATCTTGATCGGCCAGATCGGCTTGAGTGTAAGTGGCATTGGCGTATTCGCTGGCAAGCCTTTGACCTTCGGCGACGCTGGACCTCGAGTGGAAAACAACTGTAAACCCATCAGCAGCAAGGCGCTGGGCAATCGCTTTACCTATGCCTGAGGTGGAACCGGTGACCAACGCCACCCGTTGTTTGTTTTTTTCTTGATAAGCGTTCACCGTTTCTCCCTGCTGTAAAAAATATAGTGGTTCAGGTTACCCTATTTAGGCCTGATTTATTTCAACTCAGTAACGCTTTCAAGCGTTTAGCTCAGCGCAGTTGTAATACTCACCCTGATAAAAATACTTGGGCTGTTGTGCGTGTTGCCGGAGCCTGTCTATGCGGGCCACCTGCTCGCTAGGCGTGATGGCGAGGCTGCCGAGCTCCTCTTTTTAAGTGTTGGGGATTGTATTTTACTCCCATTTTAAACGGTGTCTTTTCATCCGGCGCTGTATGCGTTGACCCGCGGGTCGCAGATTTCGCTTCCATTAAAAGACGACCGTCTATAAAGTGACCTCATTACAAGACGACTGGTCTAAAACTATGGCGAGACCCAGAAAGAGTGACGACAGCAGGGCGCAATTAATTGTTGCCGGTACACAAATGCTCATCGAGCAGGGTTACCACGGGACGGGCATCAAGCCGGTGCTGGACAAGGTCGGTGTGCCCAAGGGCTCGTTTTACAATTTTTTTGCCAGCAAAGAGGCCTTTGTCGCCTGCATCATTGATGAATATGGCGCTCGCGAACGCTCTGACTCTGGTTATGACGGTGATCTGGCTGGCCTAGAAGACGCGCCGGCGCTGGTGCAGTTGTGGTGCAGCTTCCAACACAAGGTGCAGCGCAAGCTGGATAACGGCGAGTCTTGTGGTTGCCTGCTGGGTGCCATGGCCGCCGAGATCGCACAGGCGAGTGACCTGTGCCGCGAGAGCATCGCTCGAGTGGAACAGCGCTGGCTGGATGGGCTTACTGATTTAATTGAACTTGGTCAGCGTGAGGGCGACTTTTATCCTGCGCCGCTGGCCATTGAGTCCGCACGTCTGCTCTACAACTGTTGGCAGGGCGCGCTCTTGCAGTATCAGGTCAGCCTCTGCCCCAACGAGGCACTGAAGAATTTGTACGTGTTATTCAACCTATTGATGACCCCCAAGGGACTCATCACCTTCGAAACAACCACCTTTCATCACGCGAGCTTGGGTGAAACCCACGCCTGTAAACGAGGAGTAACCGCATGAGCAACGACCAGGCAAACGCCGCTAACGATCCGGGAATATCCGCAGCACTGAGTCAGGCACTGCCGCTAACCGCGACCACAGCGGTTAAAAACCGTCTGTTTAAGTCGGCGATGAGCGAGCAGATGGGCAATGCTGATCTGGCGCCGACGCGTGAACTGATTCACCTGTACCGCACCTGGGCCCGCGGCGGCACCGGCTTGCTGGTGACGGGCAACGTCATGATCGACCGCAACGCACTGGGTGAGCCGAAGAATGTGGTGCTCGATGAACAGTCGGACCTTGCGCCTTTTCGTGAGTGGGCGGCTGCAGGCAGTGAAGACAATACCCAGCTTTGGATACAGCTCAACCACCCAGGTAAGCAGAGCCCAAACTTTTTAAGCGATGAACCAGTGGCGCCCTCTGCTGTGTCGCTTGGACGTGGCTTGGAGAAGAGCTTTAATACACCGCGTGCACTTACCGAGGCTGAAATTCAGCAGTTGATTAAAAAGTTCGCCGACTCTGCGCTGGCGGCTAAGGACGCTGGTTTTGGTGGGGTACAAGTGCATTCGGCCCACGGCTATCTAGTGAGTCAGTTTTTATCGCCGCATCATAATCGCCGCACCGATCAATGGGGCGGTGTGCTGGAAAACCGCATGCGCTTTTTACGTGAAATCTATAAAGCCATTCGCGCCGCTGTGGGTGATGACTACCCGATAGGTGTGAAGCTTAACTCGGCTGATTTTCAGAAGGGCGGCTTCAGCGAAGACGATTCGATGCAGGTCATTCAGGTGTTGCAAACCGATGGCATCGACCTGATTGAAATATCCGGCGGCAACTACGAGAGCCCCGAAATGATGGGCGCGGGTAAGTCAAAGGTGAAGTCCAGTACGCTCAAACGTGAAGCCTACTTCTTGGATTATGCCGAGAAGGCCCAGCGCTTGTTGTCTATCCCATTAGTTGTTACCGGCGGTTTCCGCTCAGCCGAGGCGATGAACGACGCCTTAGAATCAGGCGCCGCGGATATGATCGGTATCGCCCGTCCCTTGGCGGTGCAGCCAGATTTGTCGCATAAGTTGTTGAGTAACAAGCGCCACCAGATTGAGCTGAAACCTTTAAGTACCGGTATTAAGCTGCTCGACGCGGCGAGCATGTTGTCCCTCACCTGGTATGAACATCAGTTGGCTTACATTGGTAAGGGCAGGGGGCCGAAACCCAACTTGAGCGCCTGGTGGTCGGTGTTAAAAACCTTCGGTGCTCTGGGTAGTTTTCTTGTGCAGAAGCGTCGTGCCTAATATCACTTCTGCTTTATAGGCAGCGGTTTACATACATATCTATCAGCGTACGCTAATGTGCGCGCTTTAATATCCCTCAAGGAGAATCACTATGTTCAGTCACATTATGGTTGGTACCAACGATATGCAGGCGTCGAAGGAATTTTATGACGCAATTTTGGGAGCGCTGGGTTATAAGCCGGGCGTGATCGATCCGAAGGGGCGCTGTTTTTACTTCACCGACACGGGCATATTCTCTATCAGCGTGCCGATTGATGGCGAGCCAGCTTGTTCTGCCAACGGCAGTACCATTGGGTTTTCTGTTACTGGTCCTGAACAGGGCGACGCTTGGCATGCCGCGGGCCTCAAGCATGGCGGTACAAGCTGTGAGGATGCTCCAGGTATACGCGAAAGTGAAATGGGTAACCTGTATTTGGCTTATTTACGTGACCCAACCGGCAACAAAGTCTGTGCTCTGCACCGTGTCGGTTAATCAGGCGGTCTGTTTGTCTGTTTGTCCGTTTGCTTGTATGCGGGTGATGAGCGTTGATAAAGTCGCATTTTCCTGACTTTTCACCTGAATGAAAAAAGCCCAGTCATGCGACTGGGCTTTTTTATGTCTGCTGTTTTATGTGCGCCGCTTTATGTTCACTGCATAGGGTCCACAGAGTATGGGGTAATTATAGGAGGTGTTAGGCGGAAACCTCGGCGTAGTTGTAATACTCATCCTGATAAAAATGTTTGGGCTGCGGCAGGTGCTGTGCGTGTTGCCTGTGCATGTCTGCGTGACCTAGCTGCTCGCTTGCGGTGATGCTGAGGTCGCTGAGTTCTTCTTTTAGAGTGGCGGGGTTTGCACTCCACTCCCATTTTGAATTGTGTCTTTTCATCCAGCGGCCGTGGGTGATGCCGTCATCCATCGCCGAGAAGAGCAGTGCCTTGTCGCCTGAGGTGAGGGTTAACAATTGCGCTAGCAGGTCGTTGACGATGACTTTTGGCAGGTACATTAACAGGCCTTCCATGAGAAAGAAGGTTGGCCTCTTATTATTAAACGGTGTGTTGCTCAGGGCTTGCTCAACACTGGATTGACTCAGGTCACAGCCGTAGAAGGTGATGTTATTGGCCTCGGTTGTGCTGCGTTTTAGATTGGCAACCACTGGGTAGTCGAGCTCAATAAATGCGTGGCTTGAGTACTCGCCTGCCAAGCGCGACAACAGAGTATCCAAACCGGCGCCAATGTTAACGATCTGGCCGTCTGGGTGTTTGGCTAGGAAGGCGCGGGCTTTCTTTTCGATGTAAATCTTTCGCGTAAGCAACCAGGGCATGACACCCGGAGCCGCTTTGTTGGTCACAAGGTTCATGATGAATGTGGCGATGCGGGAGTTAAGGCGTTTTAAGCGCGCCCGACCTTGGTCGGTTTGCGATAAATACTGCTCGCACAGGGCCAAGGCTTGTGGTGCAAGGGCGTCTTGGTAGCC
>Ga0105356_10007129_pt1 | contig 10322 bp, 10 predicted proteins | sample GOMGulsemesocosm_3_FD_83502 | JGI IMG/M metagenome (GOLD analysis project Ga0105356, IMG submission 83502) | Methane-oxidizing microbial communities from mesocosms in the Gulf of Mexico - GOM9D Gulf of Mexico | ecosystem: Environmental > Aquatic > Marine > Cold seeps | place: Gulf of Mexico...
AAACCGATAGACCAAATAACTTTACCCGCCAATAAAAAAACAATAAGAGAGGCGATATTGGTGGAGAAGTTAAGTGGTTTCGCCCATGCCGTTGATGGGACCAGCGCCAAACCTTTACAACTGACCCCGGCCAGAGTAAAAAATGAACCGGTACCGGGCCCAAACAAGCCATCATAAAAACCTATAGATGGCACAACAATATTGTTATAACTTGCCGCAGACATCGTTGCAGGGCCGCTGGATTGGGTCGGCACGGGGGAGAAAATGAAGTAGAGCGCGATAACGACCAATACCAGCGGAATAACATACGATAGTGCAGCAGTATTGATGAACTGCACCAGCGTCGCACCCGCTGCTGCGCCGACAAAGGCCGCCAGCATTAGGGGTTTTATCTCTAGCCAGCTCACCTTTTTGTGTCGTAACATAAGAATGGCCGCTGTTGCTGTTCCCATGCTACTTTGTAGTTTGTTGGTACCTAGTGCTGACAGTGGCGGCAGGCCGCTCATAATAAGCGCTGGTATGCAGATTAAGCCACCGCCTCCGGCTAGGGTATCAACAAAGCCAGCAATCAATGCAACAAAAAACAAAAATGACAACAATTCTACTGTCAGTTCAAACATTTCCAAAAATAGTGCCTCTCAAAAAAAGATTATGGTTATTGGCCATCGCTGTTTGTCGACAGAATACCCCTTAGGCAATGACCAACAGTAGCTGCTACCCGCTAACCCCGCTCCAGCGTCTGTTCCAAGACGATACTCAGTGTGACTACCGTCATTTTGCTGCGTTAGTTGTTAAAGGCCTATTGAACTGGCAGTAGCGATTTTGCTGTTTTGGGTGTCTTATAGCCACCCAGTAGTTTGGTTCTTGAAAATGGCGCACCATAGGAAATTTGATCACGGCTGATCTTATTTTCTGCGTAATGCCATACCGACAAGTCAATGGTTTGATTGCCATTAACCCTACTGGGGCGGGTATAGTAGATCGCTTTTCGTTCTGCAGAGTGCATACCACCTTTCAGCCAATAGTCGTCAATAGCCAGCTGATATAATACCTCACCATCTAATGCGCGTATTGAAAGCGCTTGATCTCGTTCGCATAATAAGCGCAACTCTCCTTCGTCGCTGATCGCACGTACCTTGTCGTGGCCATTAATATCAAGACAGTGTTTGTCGAAAAGCTGAGCTTGATCTTGCTCGCGGCTGAAATAAAACCCAGTGGCTGCTTTGTCGTAGCGTTTATCAGAAAACTCGAATTCACTGTTCGCCTGAGTAGTGCCATCACTGTCTTCCTGCTTGCGCTGCTGCGGGTCGAAAGTGTGAATTCTCGATCGAAAGCGGGGCAATAGATAACGCCCATCGCCAGTCAGTTGATAGAATATGTCTTTGGCGTGGGGGGCTAGAATCTGCTCAGTGGAATGCTTGGCGTGTTTCAGCCAGGGATCATTAACGCTGGCTAGACAGCCTTTTCCCGGGCGCTGCAAGCTCAGTCCTTTGACAGAGTGCACGATAACATAGGGCTGGTCACAGGGAATGGCCGACCAGTCGTCTCCGGTCTGGAGAATGACAAATTGTTTGTTGCGCAAAAAGGGGATCCAGCGCTGTTCGTCTTTTACCGTAAACAGAGGTCCATATAGCTCGAATGCTTGCGTATCGAGATTATAGGTAGCGATATAGCCTTCGAATTTTTCTGCTCCGGTACCGTGGCCGCCCCATCTTTGAACTGTTACGTGACTGCCCACGCCCATTACTAACAGATTACCTGACAATTGCTCGCTGATGATATCTAGATTTTCCCAGCTATTGGTGCTGGCCAACGCAGAAACCAACACAGCAAAAGCAGAGCCTAACAATAATAAGATAGTCTTGCCCATGTTCCCCCCTTTGAAATTATAGTATTCTTTGTTACACATATAGCTTCAAAATCAGCAAGCTTAATGCAACCCGATAGCGCAACAATCTAGTAACGCAATACAAAAATCAATACAGTAGTTTAGGTGGCTTTGCACCGTTGGTAAACAGCAGGTGCGTTACACAGCGGTGCATTTGATGGTGGCAAACTATTGTAATAGTTCGTCCAGGGTCAGTGAATAGCTACCGGCAAAAACACGTAAAAAATGACCGACCTCCTGTGATTCTATAGCGCTCAACTTTGCTTTAATGGATTGTGCCGCCTTGGCGAATTCAGCGTTGCCCGCCGCTACTTCCATCTGGCATTTTAAGTACGCAGAAATCGTATCCGCGGCCTTGATGATAACGTAGTGCTCGGTGGGTATTCGGTGTTGGATAATGGCGGGAGCATAATCCTCTCGCAGTTCCTCGGGTAACAGGTTAAGTAACTCGAGTTCGGCCTGTTGTTCAATCGACTTATAGGCACGGGTGATTTCACTGGAATGGTATTTAATTGGCGAGGGCATGTCGCCGGTAATGACTTCACCGCAGTCGTGGTACAGTGCAGCGACTACGATGGCATTCACGTCGAGCTGGCCCTCGAAGTAGCGATTTTTAATCAGCGCCAGGGCGTGGGCAATGGTCGCCACCTCCCAGCTGTGCTCCATTACATTTTCGCTAACAGTATTGCGCTTTAGTCCCCAGCGTTGCAGCCAGCGAATTTTTCCGATGTAGGCGTAGAAATGACTCTTCATTGAGGCCTGCCTGATGATATTGAGTAGGGAATGTGGAGTCGAAGCCGTTGTTGGTAAAGCCTGTAGCAGTACAACGGTGCAACAAATTGTTCGGCCTGCGTGGCGCAGAAGTAGAGTCCAGCTCGAGTATAGCCGTTATCACACAGCCCTAGCAGTGCGGCTTAGTGACAACGGCTAGTTACGAATTTAATTGCCAGCTTTCTCTAACCGGGCTACACAGGGTTTACTGACTGATCACCAACTTACCGAGAGATTCGCGGTTTAGCATTTTCATCAATGCGCTGCCCGTTTGCTCCAGAGTAAAACTCTGCCCCGCCACTGGCTGCAATTGCCCGGACTCAATCCAGTCCATTAGCGTTTGCATGACCGGCGCAGCTTCACTAGGATTGGCGGCGACATAGCCGCCCCAGTTCACGCCGACGATAGAACATCGCTTGAGCAGGGTTAAATTCAGCGGTATCGACGCGATACCACCGCCGGCAAAGCCCACAACTAAAAAGCGTCCGCCAGGGCTCAGTGAGCGCAGCGCAGGTTCTGAAAAGTCGCCACCTACCGGATCGTACACCATATTCAGAGGCCGGCCATTGAGTAACTCTTTAAGCTGCTTGCGCCAGTTTTCTGCACTGTAGTCCAGCACATCATCGGCGCCTAGTGCCAGCGCACTGGCGCGTTTTTCTTCGGTAGAGGCGGCGGCTATAACCTTGGCTCCGACAGCTTTGGCGACATCGATCGCGGCGACGCCTACACCGCCGGCGGCGCCCAAAATCAACAGCGTCTCCCCAGCCTGCAACTGACCACACTGAACCAGACCGTGATAGGCGGTACAATAATTGACCTGAAATCCCGCTGCACCCTCGTGGCTCAGCGCATCGGGTATTGCGATACATTTGGCAGCGTTAACACTGACTTGCTGCGCCAAGCCCCCGTAAGAAGGCATGGCCAGAATGCGCTGGCCGACCTGTAAGTCATTCACGTCGCTACCCAGAGCTGCAACAACTCCTGAGATTTCATTGCCCGGAACAAAGGGTAGCGCCGGTTTAATTTGATAGAGCCCTGCTACCGTGAGTGCATCGACATAACCCAGTCCGGTGGCCTTGACATCAATTAACACGTCGTTACTGCTCAGTTGTGGAGTGGGGATGTCAGAAACAACCAGTTGGTCTGGGGAGGCAAATTCACTGCAAACAATGGCGCGCATAGTCAGGTCTCAATAAGGATTAAATAGCGAATACTAGCACAGTTGCGCTCTGCGTCGCCTACCTGCATTATCCAAGCGGGGTAACCCATGTACATAGTGATAATCTGGGGATTTGGGGCACCAGTATGGGTGGCGGTCTAGCGATGGCAAGAGATAACCGGATCAAGGCGCTGGTCGATCAAATGGATCCGGAGAATGATGCCTATAACGTACGCGAACTCTCTGTCGACACCGTAAAACTAAATGGGCCCGCGGTAAGTTACCGCCCTTCCAGGCCTCGGTGGTCTGGTCAACCCCGCCCTGAAAGGATTCCCCAACTGGACCACATTCACACGTTCTAATCCAATAGCAGAACCGGATAAATTGACTGCCGCCACGCTGATTATTGACGCCGAAGCTGAAACTCTGTTGGAGACAGAAAAAACGGGAAGTTATTTTATGAGCGCATCAAAGACTGTATCGACGCGTGGTATATGATATTACCTGGGGGACATTACGATATGTATAGCGGCGAAAATCACCGGCTGTCGATAGAGGCCCCAGCTCAGTGGTTTGGGAAATATCTTCACAGCAATAAGTAGCGGGAACAGCGCCGACCAAGGCTCAATTAGCCACGGTCAGAATACATCCATACCAGTGAGGTAGTCTTCGATGCTGTCGGCACTTTCCACCACAACCTTGAGCACAGTAAATAGTGTGTCGGCATCGGTGCTGGCAGCAATTTGTACATTGTAGGCGGCGTAATAACCATCTTCACTTTTCATGACCTGCCAGGCACCTAGCTGTGAACTATGATTGATCCCCAGCAGTAAATTAGCAATTTTTTGGCTGAGCGGTACCTTGCTCATATAACCGATGGAATATACTTTGCGAATATCCAGATCGCCGATGTGAGCAGTACTTGAGCTAATAAAAACCGTTTGCGAACGCTGTTCACCGTGCTGAAAGTCGACTTGAAAATCACCGTCTTCGTCGGTCTGATACTCGATATCGAGCTCATCTAGCAATTGGCTAATACGACTATCCGCTTGGTTTTTATGTCCTAACATGGTGCTGATCTCGGTCGGTGGCATGGTGTTATTGGCATCGCTAAGAAAACAGCACCATATAAGGCATTACTGCAAATGTCCAGTTTTGATAGCTTTCTTTCGGGCCGATCATGGCGCCCAATGTGCATTCCAAATACACTTAACTATGCCTCATAACTAGTTGATAGTAAACACATATTAATACCTTAGCATCTCGATATGAGGAATGCCGTCCTCCTGATAGGGTTCAGACTGGGGGACAAAGCCAAAACCCTGATAAAAATCACTGAGATACAGTTGCGCCGAAATACGAATTGACTGCGGGCCCCACTGCTGCCCGATACGTTCGATGACTTGATCCATTAATGCCCGCCCAATACCAGTACCACGAACGTTGCTGGCACTGACCACACGGCCTATCGATAGTTCTGAATACTTCAGCCCTGGCGCTACTACTCGGCAATAGGCGTTTAGCGACGCCCCCTGTTCCGGCCCGGAGTAAGCCAGCAAGTGCCAGCTCTGTGAGTCAAGATTGTCAGCATCCTGATAGGGACAATTCTGCTCTACCACAAACACCTGTTGGCGCAAAACCATGGCGGCGTAAAGCTGCTGTTTAGTGAGCTCGTTATAGTCGGTCCAATGCCAGTGAATAGGCTGCAAAGCTCGCTCTCCCTATAATGATTCGGATCTCATTTGGCTACGTCGCCCTTAACGTACAATAACTGACTATACTCTTTAGTTATAACTCAAGTATTGCGCCAACGAGACAATATTTGCCACCGGAGCTCGCGATGACTACGCCCTATGATACGGTACAACAGCTCTGTCTGGCACTGCCGCAAACCGAAGAAGTTGTATCTCACTCTTTTCCTACGTTTAAAGCCGCCGGCAAAGCCTTCGCCTGTTACTCCCTTAACCACCACGGCGATGAAAAGGTGGCTTTGACGCTCAATATCGGACTGGAAACCCAGCGTGAATTGGTAACGTCCGCCCCGGCACTGTTTTTTGTGCCACCCTATAGTGGCCCCAAAGGCTGGGTTGGCATTGAGCTGAATAAAGGATTGTTATGGGATAGGGTTGCAGATCTGGTGACCGAAGCCTACACCCATGTAGCGCCTCTGAGTTTGTCGAAGAAACTACCATCGCCGGTATTTATCGCAGCGGATGAAACTCTCAGTGCAGAGCAAATCAACCCATTAAAAACAAGGGTAAATCAAGACTTTATTAGTGCATTGAGGGAGGTTTGTAGTAACTACCCCGAGGTCGAAGAGCGTTCGCAATTTGGCAATCCTGCCTTTAAAGCCGGGAAAAAAACCTTCGCCGTTGTGTATTTATTTGAAGGCTTGCTGGCGCTGCAACTGTGGGTGGGTATGGCAGCACAGCAGCCGTTGATTGAGGGCGATAACCGCTTCCGAGTGCCGGCCTATGCCGGGCACAATGGCTGGATCGACATGATTCCAGGCGCGCACCCCAACTGGGATGAAATCGCCGCGCTGCTGCAAACCAGTTATCGTCATTTTGCTCTTAAGCGTATGGTCAGCGCTCTAGACCAGGGTCTGTACTAAGCCCTGGCCCCGGCGCAGCCCCTCAACACAACCCAGTAGTCCCGGTTGCTCTGCCTGTACGATCGCCAGTGGCGTTGCTTCCATCATAGCGCCAAAACGCCCCTTGTTATCGAAGCGTTGCCGCAGTAACTCTTGGTCGAGTATATCCATCAGCCTCGGTACAATGCCGCCGGAAATATAGACCCCGCCGGTGGCACCTAAGCCAAGGGCGCTGTCCCCGGCCACTGATCCGAGAATAGCACTAAAATCGCGTATCGCCGCCACACAATATTTGTCGCCAGCGCGGGCACCGGCGCTAACTTCCGCTGCGGGCAACTCCCGCTCCTGTCCATCGAGCTTGGCGTTGGCCCAATACAAATTGGCAAGCCCCATGCCCGATAGTAGGCGCTCTACCGAAACCCGCTCGTAGCGCTGCCACAGTACTTCTAGCAGGCGTAACTCGTGCTCATCGACTGGGGCGAAGGCGATGTGCCCCCCTTCCGAAGGCACTATGTTGCCATTCTCCAACATCGCCGAGACCCCCAAACCGGTACCGGGCCCCAGCACGGCCTTAACTTGAGCCGCAGCCGATGGCCGCGATGGCCCTAACCACGTCAGTTCTGTATCGGTCAGCAGATCTATAGCTAGAATTTGAGCATCGAAATCATTGATAACTTGAAGCGGAATCGCCAAATTCCGTTGCAGCTCAGCGCGGCTAAAACACCAGTGATTATTGGGCAAATCGATTAGATCCGCCGCCACGGTACCCGCTACCGCTAGACAAATGCCCGATACCGGCGGTAATTGCGCTGCGTTGATATAGGCACTAAGCGCGTCGGTAAGAAAGGGAAAGTCGGCGCAGGGAAATACTTCCAGGCGCTGTAGCTTCGCGCTGCCCAGCTCGACATAGGCAAAACGGGCATTGGTGCCACCGATATCGGCAACGATTTGAACAGTAGGGCTCATTGCTGTAGTTTTCTCGTTATCTACGGGGGCGCCATTATCTACCATAATCTCGCTTAATTACTAGCTTTTCACTATAATTGCTGATCAAAGAGTATATTTTGTAATTGCGTTACGTTTTTTTGCCTTGGGCACGGTTATTATGTTAAACACGTTAAAGGCCCGTTCAGGCGGGCTCAGCAAGGCTGAGAGACGAATCGCCCAGACCATTCTCGCTGATCCGGAAGCGATACTCACTATTGCTACAGCAGAATTGGCCAGGCGCTCATCGGTTAGCGATCCGATGATTTCTCGCTTCTGTCGCAGTCTTGGCTGTCCCAGTTTTCCTGCTTTTAAAGTCGAATTGGCAAAAAGCCTAGCTGCCAAAACATCTTTTATCAGCGAGGCGGTGTCAGCTGAAGATGGCGTCAGTAGCTATATAGAAAAACGTATTAATGCCAATCAGGCGGCCTTAGAGTATTTACGAGGAGTAATTGATAGTGACATTATCGCCCAGGCAGTCGATGCCCTAGCGGGCTCCGAGCGTATTGAATTGTTTGGTATGGGGGGATCTGCTGCCATCGCCAAGGATGCCCAGCACAAGCTGTTTCGCATGGGTATTCCAACTCTGGTCCATGAGGATATGTTAATGCAGCGCATGGCGGCAGCGGCTGCCGGTCCCAATACGACGGTACTGATGTTCTCTTTCACCGGTCGTACCCAAGCGACGATCGAGATTGCCCAGATTGTTAATAACAGCGGCGCCAAGTTAATCGCCATTACCAGCCCCGATTCACCGCTGGCTCGGCTGGCTGACATTTGCATAAATTCCGGTAACGAGCTGGAGGACACGACTATTTATGTACCGATGACGATCCGCATCGTCATTCTCACTATTATCGATATTCTCGCAACCGGCCTCGCCCTGGCTCAAGGTCCCAAGATCGAACAGACGATGCTTAAAATAAAACACAGCCTGGAAGGTACTCGTGTTGACTAGGCTAGCAATTTAGTCATCAGACAGTTCGACCCAGCGCTCCACACACTGCTCAAGTTCAGTGCTAATCTTAGCCAGCTTTTGCATATGGGCGCTGGTGACTTCATGGCTTTGCTGGTAAAAATCTGCCGCCGCCGCATCCAGCTGTAGTTGTTGCTGCTGCTCTTCCAGAGATTCAATTTGACTGGGTAGTGACTCCAGTTCACGCTGTTGCTTGTAGTTTAGTTTACGGCTATTGACTGCTGCCACCACCGGTGCAGGTATAGATGCAGGCTCCGGTACGCTTGCTACGCGGCCGGTCAGCTTGTCGCTGAAATCAAATTTCCCGCCCTGGCGCAACCAATCTTGATAACCGCCTACATACTCCATTACTTTGCCGTGGCCCTCGAAGGCCAGCGTGCCAGTGACCACATTATCCATAAAATCCCGGTCGTGGCTCACTAACAAAACCGTGCCCTTGAAGTCGACCAGTACCGACTCCAGTAACTCCAGTGTTTCCACATCCAGATCGTTGGTCGGTTCGTCCAATACTAAAATATTGGCGGGTGTACTAAACAAGCAGGCAAGCTGTACGCGATTGCGTTCGCCGCCTGACAGCGCTTTTAATGGCGTTCTGGCGCGCTCAGGTGCAAACAAGAAATTGCCAAGATAGCTCAGAATATGGGTTGTTTTACCATTGATGGTAATGCTCTCTCGCCCCTGCCCCACGGTGTCAACGATAGTTTTGTTGTCGTCGAGTTGGTCGCGCATCTGATCGTAGTAGGCAACTTCGAGCTTAGTGCCGAGCTTAACCTTGCCCTCAGTGGGAGCAAGCTCACCTAATATAATCCGTATCAAGGTGGTTTTTCCCACCCCGTTCGGTCCCAGCAGGCCAATCTTGTCGCCGCGAAGTATGTTGAAGTTAAGCTTTTCGAATAGCGGTTGGCCGTCAAAAGCAAAGCCGACCTGGTCGAGCTCTGCAACCAGTTTGCCCGAGGTGCGCCCTGCCTCCACCGCGATTTTGGCACCGCCGATTACATTTCTTCGCTGTGAACGCTCGTCTCTCAGTTTTTCCAGAGCCCTCACTCGGCCTTCGTTGCGGGTGCGACGCGCCTTAATACCTTGGCGAATCCACACTTCTTCCTGGGCCAAACGTTTGTCGAACAGCGCATTTTGTTGAGCCTCGACCTCTAACATATGTTCCCGCTCGACTAAAAACGCGTCGTAACCACACTGAAACATTGTTAGTTTACCGCGGTCCAACTCAATAATTTTGGTAGACAAGCGCCGAGTCAGTGCCCGGTCGTGGGTGATAAACAACACCGCGCCGTTGAAGTCCAGCAACTGTTTTTCCAGCCACTCTATTGTTTCAATATCTAGGTGGTTGGTGGGTTCGTCCAGCAGTAAAATGTCTGGCGAGGTCACTAGTGCCTTGGCCAGGGCTACACGGCGGCGCCAACCACCGGACAGTGAAGACATGATCTTGTCGCCAGGTAGGTCTAGCCTACTGAGTACCTCATCGATGCGCTGCTGTACATTCCAGCCGTCCTTGGCCTCAATTTCGTGCTGTAAGTATTCCAGCTTCTTAAGTGCCGCGTCGTCCATTGCGGTGGCGGCCAGCTGGTCGTAATCTTCCAGCAGCTGCGCGATGTCCGCTAAGCCTGATGCCACCACCTGCAATACTGTGTCTTCATTGGCCTTGGGCAGCTCTTGTTCCAGACGTGATATCACCAGCGAAGGCTTGCTCCAGATGCTGCCACCATCCGCTTGAATAACGCCTTCCATCAGCTTCATCAGTGTTGATTTACCGGCGCCATTACGCCCGACAAGGCATACACGATCACTTTTAAATAACTGAAAGTTAGCTTGATCGAGAATGACATGGGGGCCAAAACTCAGTGCCAAATCGGTAACACGCATTAGCGGCATTGAACATTCCTTTTTACTGGAAAAACAGTTTGTAATTGTCAGGCAAACAAGAGACTATCGAATA
>Ga0105356_10007133_pt1 | contig 10318 bp, 7 predicted proteins | sample GOMGulsemesocosm_3_FD_83502 | JGI IMG/M metagenome (GOLD analysis project Ga0105356, IMG submission 83502) | Methane-oxidizing microbial communities from mesocosms in the Gulf of Mexico - GOM9D Gulf of Mexico | ecosystem: Environmental > Aquatic > Marine > Cold seeps | place: Gulf of Mexico...
ATCAATTACGCGCAGAGTCGGCAGGTTATGGGAATAAGGTAGCCAGTTATATAAATACAGCCTACCAACTGCCTATGACCGTAGCTTCCATACTGCAACAATCCATAAGCAAAGATCAACTACCTCTCGCAAGAGTTCAAGTAAATTCTTTAATCCAAGCCCATTTAGCAGCCAATACGAATGTCAGCTCTTTTTATACTCAATTTGAAAGCAATGGTTTTGATGGAAATGATAGCGCCTATCTAGATAGTGATGCTGATTATAATGCGATGAAAACAGGCTCATTAGAGATCTATTGGGTGCGTAATCGTCAGCAAAAGTTAATTCAATATCGCATTGAAGACTCAGACGAGAAATATGCTGATGCCCTCAATGAATTTGGTGTTCGAGAAGCAGAGTGGTACCTATGTGCTCGGGATAATAAAAAACCCTGTGCAATGGAACCCTACATGTATGAAATTGACGAAGGTTACGAAGAGCTAATGACCAGCCTTACTGCGCCTATTTTAATTAATAATGAGTTTAAGGGCCTAGTCGGTGTCGATGTTAATTTACCTAAATTTCAACAATTAACCGAAGAGCTTAGTAAGTCATTATTTAATGGCGCCGCTAAAGTCACTTTATTAAGTGAAAGTGGCTTAATTGTCGGTAGCAGTCATTATTCACAACATACCGCGAGACCATTGAAAGAAGCCCTACCTGCGCAAGCACAAAGTTATTTGCAATTAACCGACAAGAACGATTTATTAGAAACCGAATCCTTATTTGTCGTGAGTAAAGACATACAAATTATAGCGTCTAATAATCGTTGGCAGTTTATTATCGAGCTGCCTAAAAAAGTCGCGATGGCTAGAGCGCAGGCCCTAGTCAACGAGCTTGAAGATAGCTTTGCTAGCATTAATACGCAGCAAGTTATGTTGGCGTTTATAGTTACTCTTTTGGCCGCCGCGATCATGGCTTGGATGATTAAATCAATCGTTCAGCCCCTATATGAGTTACGTCAACGCATTGATAACTTAGCCAGTGCAGATGGCGATTTAACTCAGTCAATCACGCTGGATACCCATGCAGAACTGATCGCATTAAGCAGTGGTTTCAATCGTTTTTTACAAAAATTACGCGCTATGATTAATGAGTTAAAAACAGTCAGTGACGAAGTGCGTAATTCTTCCGCCAGCAGTGAGCAAATCACCCGTAAAACCAATGAAAATACCAGCCAACAGCAATTGGAAATTTCAAGTGTCGTAACCGCAACCAATGAGATGTCAGCAACCTCTCATGAAGTATCGCGCTTAGCGCAATCATCCGCCGATGGCGCTAAACAAGCGCAAGACATTATCCATCGCTCACAAGCTTCTCTTTCCACTGCGGTCGACGGTGTACGTTCACTAGCAGAAGATATGAAATACGCTAGCGACTCAATTTCCCAAGTTGCCTCTCGCAGTGAAGATATCACCCGCATCATTGATGTTATTAAGGCCATTGCGGAGCAGACTAATCTATTAGCGTTAAATGCCGCGATTGAAGCTGCGCGGGCAGGAGAACAAGGCCGAGGCTTTGCTGTGGTCGCCGATGAAGTCCGTAGTCTCGCCTCTAAAACTCAAAACTCAACCGACGAAATCAATACTATGATTCAAAGCTTGCAGTCAGAAGTTTCCAAGGCAGTCACCATTATCGATAATAGCAGTGCAAAAGCTGAAGCAAGCGTTGAACAAACTCATCAAGCTTTCAGCTCATTAGAAGAAGTGGTTACCACAACCACAAGTATCACAGATAATGCCGACCAAGTTGCCGCCGCGGCAGAAGAGCAAAGTCAGGTCGCTGAAGAGATCAATAAAAATCTAACCATCATAGGGGATGCCGCTGATACTCTGGCTGAGCTCGCACAGCAATCGAACTCAAGTAATCAACACCTTATTAGTCAAATTGATACCTTGGATCAACAGCTGGATCAACTCCGAACTTAAAGCGATTTTATTCATTCATTATAACTATGAGCACTTACTAAGAGAGTTCTCATAGCACACTATTCTTTGCCCTTGTTTCCCTACCATAACACCTCTATAACTGAAGAGACTCTTGTGAATTTCAGGGGGGAGTTATGGTTTCAGATTATCTACCGATGGGGTTTCCACAAGCGAGTAATTACCGCGACTGGTATCTGCCCTTCGAATACGATCAAATAAGCTTACGCCAAGGCTTAGACAGTTTATCTGCTCTTGGAGCCCCACAAGAAGATATTCCCTTTATCGTACGCCTATTAGAGAATCCTGAAGGTCTGGGGTTATTATCAGGCAGTGTCGATCTACACCAGCACGACTGTATTCACCTCATCCTCGGCCGCGGGTTATTACCTAAAGATGAAGCCTTTACCATAGGCTTTACTATGGGCAGCACAAAACATATTTCGACATGGGAAGAGAAATTATTCACTTGGATCAGTAAGAATTTTTATCCTGAGATATATCGTTTCAGTAGTGAAGACTTAGAAATATTTAATGATGCACTACATCTAGCACAAGTCAGTCACTGTAAAGCATTTGACGAAGTCGATTTTGATCAATTTTTAGATTCGTCACTAAAAGAAATTAGAGAGTATTTAGGGCTAGAAGTCGAACTCATCCAAACGTACTACCAGCTCGAACAACAACGCTACCCCCAAGCAAAAGAAAGTCAGCGCTTACTATTACCAAGTACTCTACAGGCAAAAAATATACATTCTGGAGGCTACTATGAACAATAATTCTGTTGAAAACTTTTTTTCCTCTTTATGGCAAGATTATGTGCAACTAACACCGCAAGTAAATGCTATTCAGCAAACACTAATGGAACACAACCCAACGTTAATAAACGACCACGTTGCCTTCCGTACTTTTGACATACCCGGTATGGATATTGACAGCTTAGAAAGACATCTCTTTGATCTTGACTATCAATTATTAGATAACTATCGATTTCCCGACAAACATTTATCCGCCACTGCTTACATTCACCCAGATACTCAGGTAGCAAAAGTATTCCTAAGCCAGCTTCACATCGATCAATTAAGTGAACAAAGCCAGCAAATAATTAGTCACAAATTATCCACCCGCTCAGCATTACCGACAGATAATAGTCTGTTTTATTCTGGCCGTTGCTGGGGTTTGCCCAGCTGGGAAGAATATAAAACTTTACGCGCAGAAAACGAGTACGCTGCTTGGTTAATGGCACTCGGCTTTCATGCGAATCACTTCACTTTGGATATAAATGCTTTTAATAGCAACAGTGATCGACAATTCGACTGGCTTGGATTGATTAAATTAATGGAAAGCATTCATATTAAGATGAATCCTGAAGGTGGCATTATCAAGGGCAGTCCAGAAGTCTTATTAGAGCAAGCTTCAACGATTGCTGACGAGATACAGTTCGAATTTGATCAAGGGACAAAAAATATCAAAAGTTGTTTCTATGAATTCGCTAAGCGCTTTCCCCAAGCGGATGGTAAAGAATACCAAGGGTTTGTAGCGGCGAATGCAAACCAGATATTTTCTTCAACTAATTCAGCATGATAGCTTTGAGGAAACTGCAATGAATAAAACAATCATCAAAAGAATTATTATTATTGGTGCAGGAAAAATTGGCAGCACAATATTTCATTTTCTCGGTACTTTAAATAGCGTGAATAATACGATCATACAACTCACCCTTGCCGATAATAATGCCGCTGCTTTAGTATTAAGCAATAATGATAACAATACATTATTGCTGCCAGATCCATGTGATTTTGATGAAATATTCAACCAGCATCAATTTGATGCGGTCATTAATGCAGGGCCCTATAGCCTCAGTATCCCAATTGCAAAAGCCGCTTATCATAATGGGCTTAGTTATTTTGATCTCACAGAAGATGTTGCCTCTTGTGAGTTCATTCAATCATTGGCCAACTCCCCTAAAGCAGATCAAGTCTTCATGCCTCAATGTGGCTTGGCTCCTGGGTTTATTAGCATACTAGCCCGCAGCCTCTATGATCAGTTTGAAACCCTTGAAAGCGTTCAATTACGAGTCGGAGCCCTGCCCCAGTTTCCGACCAACCAAATGTTGTATAACCTCACATGGTCTACTGCCGGTTTAGTCAATGAATATTGCAATCTGTGCCTCGCTATTGAACAAGGAGAAGTTGTTTATCAAGCGGCCCTTGATAGCAAAGAGGTTTTTTCCTTAGAAGGCATCAAGTATGAAGCATTTAATACTTCCGGCGGCTTAGGCACATTGCCCCAAACCCTCGCGGGTCATGTTGAGCAGTTAAATTATAAAACTGTACGCTACCCAGGTCATAGAGATCTGATGAAATTTCTTTTAAAAGATCTAAAATTTCAGCAAGTAGAAATGCGTGAACAACTGGTGAATTTATTAGATAGCAGTATTCCCATGACAACCCAAGACGTAGTACTGATCATGGTAACCGTTAAAGGAAATATTAAATCAGACTCAGCAAAAAACACAGCAACCTTTCAAGCCCTAAACAATGACAATAATAGCTACCAACAACTTACCGAATTAAGACGTATCTACCACAGGACTATTGATCTGCCGCCCCTAGGAGAGTGTGATTTTAGCGCCATCCAAATTTGCACCGCCGCAAGTTTATGCGCGGTTATTGAACTCTGGCTGGATAACAAACTAGCTCCGTCAGGGTTTATCAGCCAAGAAAGTATTTTATTGCAGCAGTTTTATCAGACTCATTTCGGCAAGTATTTAATGCCCTAATTATTAGCTATGGTGGTATGACGATGAATAGTCGATTAAATTTATTAGAATTCTTAGACAGTACTGATAAAAATAAACCACTCTATTGCTCAGCTAAACAAGGAGAGCAAAGTTACTGGTGTCACGAGAAAAATCCAGAAAATAACATTAAATCTTACTCCCCTATCGATAATAGCCTGAGCGCCGAATTTGCCAATACAGATCCCCAGTTATGCTCACAGCTCATTGATCAAAGTCAGCTCGCATTTCAGCAGTGGCGAGCTCAACCTGCTCCTTTAAGGGGTTTATTAGTAAAGAATATTGGCCAACTAGCAGAGCAACATAAAGATGAGCTAGCGCGCTATATCACTCTAGAAACAGGAAAAACTCAGCAAGAATCTTTAGGAGAAGTACAAGAATGGATTGATATGTGTGATTTTTCTGTGGGCCTTTCAAGACAACTCCATGGCCTAACGATAAGCAGTGAACGTCCCTTTCACCACATGCGAGAATCATGGCACCCCCTAGGGCCTGTTGCAGTAATAACTGCCTTTAATTTCCCTGTCGCCGTCTGGGGCTGGAATACCATGCTGGCATTTATTTGCGGTGACTCAGTCATTTGGAAACCTTCCGAGCAAACGCCACTCTGTTCACTGGCCTGCGAGAAAATTATAAGCTTAGCGATTGAGAGCTGTGATTTTGATATTCCCAATGGCTTACATACACTGGTGATGGGCGATAAACATCCCGCTCAGCAACTTGCCGATGATAAACGGATTGCTCTTGTATCTGCGACAGGGTCGGTTGAAATGGGACGTGATGTGAATATGCGTACGGCTCAAAGGTTGGGGCGTTCGTTATTAGAACTCAGCGGTAATAATGCATTAGTCATATCCGATAATAGTGATTTAGATTTAGCCTTACGTGCCGTTTTATTTTCTGCAATCGGCACCAGTGGTCAACGCTGCACCAGTTTACGACGTTTAATTATTCATCAGAATATTGCCGATCAATTTATTGTCGACTTAATCAATGCTTATCGTTCAATCGCTATCGGTGATCCAAGAGAAGCAAATATCCACTTGGGGCCACTGGTAAATCAACAAGCTTATAAGAATATGCGGCTCAGTATTGAACAAGGTATTCACCAAGGAGGACAACTTCATTATGGCGGCGAACGTCTTATCAATGCCGTCCCTAAAGGCGGCTATTACGTACAGCCCGCGATTATGGAAATAGACAGCACTGCAGAAATTATTCAACGAGAAACCTTTGCGCCATTATTATTTATCATTCGCTATCAAACCTTCCAGCAAGCAATAGATATCCATAACAATTCATCCTTAGGTTTATCGTCCGCGCTATTCAGTAATAATCTACAAGAGTGTGAATATTTTTTATCGGCTTTGGGATCAGATTGCGGCATTTGTAATATTAACATTGGCACGTCTGGTGCTGAAATAGGCGGGGCTTTTGGTGGGGAGAAAGATACCGGTGGTGGCCGTGAATCTGGTTCAGATGCGTGGAAAAATTATATGCGCAGAGCAACCAATACCATCAACTATGGTGATCAGCTGCCCCTCGCACAAGGGATAAAGTTTTAACCCTATACATTTTCCTTAATTCTAAGCACTAGCGACCTCTGTAGCGAATGCTTTTAGTGGAGCAAAGCTAGCGCTATTGGGACGTGCAAGCGCAGGAGCCACGACCTTAGTTAAACGATTAGCCTTATTATTGGTTTTATAAGAAACCCCATGATTATGTTCGGTAGATTTCTCTTTTACAGTTTTAACGAAGAACCAGTCGGCTTGCGCGCGCTCTTCCGTGACGTCCAAAATAAAGAATCCATTATGAACCATATCGCAATGCTTCAAGTGTGGGCTACTCGACTTTAATGCAGCCGCCGCAATATCACCAATAACAGGAGGCAATGCAGGAGAGGATACTGACGGTGTTACAAATTCAACCGCCAGAGAACCTTCCCCAGTATCACCATTGTAATAGCGTTTATCAAATGGGTCGTGGGCAAGATCAGCCACCCAAGTCGAGTGAATATCACCGGTCAAAACCACCATATTGTCGATATTATTATCGTCAATGAAATTAAATAAACGTTTACGCGTAGCAGTATAACCATCCCAAGTATCGAGGAAGAATGATATCCCTCCACCCAAGCGATCAGGCAACGCCACTGGCCCTAATTGCTGAATTTGTACCTGCTGGCCTAATACCTTCCATTTCGCCGTTGAAGATTTCAACTGGTTGTGTAACCAAGCCTCTTGTTCAAACCCCATTAAGGTACGGTTTTCATCGTGACGAATTTGCTGAGCATAAAGGCCGCTAGGTTGCTCATCGCGTCCTTCAACGCGAGTATCCAGCATAATCAAGTCAACCAAATTACCGAATGGCAATTTACGATAACAAGAACCGAGGTCTTCAGGCTGATTACGAATCGGCATCCACTCAAAATAGGCTTGCTTTGCTTTTGTCTTACGAACTAAAAAGTCGCCCTCATTATCATTGTGATTACCTGCTCCCTCTTTCCAAGTATCGTTGGCAAATTCGTGATCATCCCAAGTCACAATAAAAGGATATTGCTGGTGTACCGCTTGCAGATCTAAGTCACGTTTATACAAGTTATGGCGTTGACGATAATCAGTTAAATTGACAATTTCGTGCTTAGGTAAAAGATCACGCTGCAATTCTAACGATTTATCTCCGTATTCACCGACACCATACTCATAAATATAATCGCCTAAATGTACAATTGCATCCAAGTCATTACGCTCAGATAGAATACGATAAACATTGAAATAACCATGAGGAAAACTAGAGCATGAGACCACGGCTAAACGCAGTCGGTCTAAACCGGATTCCGCTGCCGTTTTAGTGCGACCAATTACTGAAGATTTATCTCCTGAAGAAAACTGATAGTAATACCAAGTATTAGGCAACAATCCATCGGCATCGACCTTGACTGTAAAGTCTCGGCTTGAATCGGTTGTTATTGTTCCACTGTTTACTTCTTGCTGCATTTCAACATCGTCACAAATACGCCAAGTAACTTCAGTAGCGGCATTAATCTGCGGAGAGATACGAGTCCATAAGATAACCCGATCGCTTAAAGGATCTCCTGAGGCGACTCCATGGCCAAAATCAACAATCACTTTTTCTGCTAGAGGATCAACCGCGGGCTTACTGCTCATCGCCATAGTCGGCCCAGTAACTGCTGCGGAGGCACCAAAAATACCGGCATTTCTTAATAAATTTCTACGTGAAACAGACATAATTATCCCTTTAATGTTCTTGAAATCATTTAATTAGTTAGCATTGCGAATGATCGTTTGCTGATGAGCAACCGAATATTCACCTTCTGCATTTAATTGATAGGCTGTTCCACGGAATTCATCGCCTTCGATCTCGACATAAAAGAAACCTAAGGTCTCATCCGCTTGCCAATATGATTGATTTCTATCTGGGTTGCTGAAACTACGCGCTTTTGCACCCGCTCCCGAAACCATATGAAAGGTTTTGCCACAAGGCTGCACTGGGCGCAGCCACTGCATATCATGATCATGACCAGCAATAATGACATCGACTCGATTACAAACTTCTTGCTCTAAGAAATCTTTATAGACCTTGCCTAGACCAGCAACATAATCATATAAACCCGCATTACCATGACTGCCATTCGACATATAAGGGTGATGAGCAAAGGCTATTTTCCACTTACCTAGAGTTGAGGAAATCGTCTCATCAAACCACTCGGCTTGCTTCTTTTTATACGGTAGTTGCCAATAAGTTGAATTGATATCCGAAAGTGACGCTAAAGGATTCGAGTCTAGCGAGAAAAAATCCACCAAAGGTTCACTGTCGGCTAATGGCGCACTGAAATGATAATAACGCGCTGGCATTTTCCATTTATCGCTTAGACGATCTTCTTTATAATGATAATCGACTTGAAAATCACCTTTGAAGTTGGCTAAACCACCGCCGGCGAAATAAGAATTATCATGATTACCTAGCGTCATATAAAAAGGAAAATCTAGGTTAGCGTAAGGTTTTTCAAATTTATCCAACCATTGACTGTCGTCTGTTGAATCCACACCCGACTCGTAAATGTTGTCACCTAGGCCTAAAGCAAAATCACAGCCACGATCAGAGCAGACCTTTTCAATCGCACTGGCAACCTGATATTGACCCACTTTACCTGTGCCAGTATCACCAACGGCTATAAACCGCACGATTTTACCCGCTGCTTCTACGCCCTCTATATCCGCTTTAAGATCTGGAGTTTTAGACATCGCCATTACTTGCCCTGAAATTGCCATAGTGAGCAATGACATGATCAAGGGTCGCTTATTTATATTTGTTATCATCATGCTGTTCTTCGGTAAGAAGCTCCGGTAATTGTAATAATGGCAGCAGCTTAATGGCACCACATTACAACTTTGTTATTATTATATTTCGATTGTATGTCACGCAGCCATGTTGGTACGGATATACCACTTAATATTTAAGCCTCTCTGTTGAAAACTAGCAATAGATTAAGGGGGCAAACCCTCAGACCTTTTGAGCCAACTTATGCAATTTATCACCAGCGATTGCTTACAACTAAATCGCTTCTATAAAGAGAACAAAGATAAAGCTAGGGCTAAACCGAGTGATCTTATGTTTGTCGCTCGCGATGAAGATGAGCAAGTTCGTGCTGCGTTACGTCTACTGCCCTACCAAGGTTTTTTGTTTTTACGCAGCGTTCTTACTCAAGCTGAGTATCGTGGCCAAGGTCTCGCCTCAGAGTTGATTCAATTTGTCATTCAGCAACAGGCTAATTCTGCGATGAACTTGCCAATCTATACATTGCCGACGCCCCTAGCCGTACCTTTATATATACGGTTAGGTTTTAAACCTATTGACCGTGATGAAATCCCGAGTGAATTATTAGCCAGTTATCGACGTTTTCGACAATCCAACAGCGGCCCTACAGTCATGGTGATTCAGCCGTGAGTCGGGTAAGATGCTGGCCAATACTGGATCTTTAAAGAATCCTGACACTGGTTAGCCCTGATATATGGGCATCTACTTTGAGCATTTATAGGGCATACTTCCATGGCTAAGAACAACCGTCTAACCACAGTGGTTAATACCTTTCAGAAATTACCGTCATCCCTCCGTACCTTTGCCTTATCTAAAGCGATGGGACGTGTAATCAAATATGCTGGCACTTCAGGTTTACGTTTTGAAAAGCTAACCCCTAACGAATGTATCGTAGTTATTCCAAATCGTAAGAAGGTTCAAAACCACATAGGTAGTGTTCACGCCGCGGCGATGGGTTTATTAGCGGAAACAGCGACTGGGTTTATGACTGGGCTGACTGTTCCAGATAACCGTATCATAGTAATTAAGTCGATGAATCTCGAATACCTTAAGCAAGCGACTGGGGATATGAAAGCTGTTGCTACTTTCTCTGACGAACAGGTTGCCTATATTGAAAATAATGAAAAAGGTGACATCAATGTGCCTGTCGTTATTACTGACGAAAAAGGTGTGGAATCAGTGAAAGCTACGATGGTATGGGCTTGGGCACCAAAGC
>Ga0105356_10007135_pt1 | contig 10317 bp, 15 predicted proteins | sample GOMGulsemesocosm_3_FD_83502 | JGI IMG/M metagenome (GOLD analysis project Ga0105356, IMG submission 83502) | Methane-oxidizing microbial communities from mesocosms in the Gulf of Mexico - GOM9D Gulf of Mexico | ecosystem: Environmental > Aquatic > Marine > Cold seeps | place: Gulf of Mexico...
AAGGGAAGCAGTGATTAAGTGCTTAAATTCCTTTATGTATAACTTTGCTGGTCAAGCCCCAATAGCCATATCAAGGCCAAATAGCCATGTCAGCAATCATATATTCTTCACCAGCCACGTAAGTATTTTTTTAGCTGCTTATCAAAAGTTAGATATTATTTTTGTGCGTTTTGCTACCACAATTTGGAATGGCTCTAAGATTTTTACGTGTTTTATTTTAAATAATTTAAAATAAAAAGTGTGTTATAAGTGTGTTTTGTTTTTTAAGTTATTGATATTAAAAGGTTTATTGTTTGTGGCTATGATTTGACATGGTAGAGGTCCCCAGTTCGAATCTGGGTAGTCCTACCAATTCTTTATCAAAAACAAAGAGTTGAGCCTGTTTCATTTGTTAACCTATAATAAATGGAAAAATAATGGAAATAGACAGTACTTTCCTGACTTCAAATTGATCCTTTCAAAAGTTCTTCTTAAGCAATAAACACCTTTCTAACATCATTATTCTTTATAAATATTCCTTTTTTTTATGTAATGGCAGCTAACGGTTTAAAGTTGTTATTTAATACAAAGTAAACCTCCCATCCACAGTAAAAAATGGTGATGGATTTAATGGTCCATCACATAGTAAGCGGCGTTGAGAATGATTACTAAGTTTAATACAATTAATTTGTAGGTCATTGCAGTTTTGTACGGTACAAAAGTAATGTTTGTTAAGTAGTTACTACCAATGCAGTTAGCACTAAACCGACCACAGATACTACGCTCCCTGTCGTTCGTAACCACTTTCTACCATTACTTCTTTCGAGTCGAAAGCATCCCTCCAACCGCTCCTAGTAGGAGAAGGCATGCGGTAGTTATCAAGAAACCGACAAAAAATACATATGTTGATTCGCTCTGGGGAGGGTGATGGTAGTGAAAGGAATATTACTGGGGGATACATCTGTTTGTTCAGATTCTTGCAAGATACTTCTTTCTCCAATAAGTCTGACTACCTCTCTACGTGGGTCCATATGTTAATGATGGCTACACATAAACCAAGAAAGACCACTATGGTAAGGCGGTTGTTAACCTGTCTCCTGGGCAGTTCGTCTCGGCTAGGAAAGCGCTAGCAGATAAGGTGGGCACAAGCGTTCAAACCATGAGGACGATAATTGCGTTTTTTGAGAGAGAGGAGATGATTCTAACTACCTCCAACCGGATTGATACAGTGTTTTCAGTGCTTAATTTTAGTGAGTTTCAAGGACAAAAAACTAACCAATGTAATCAACCAGACAAGTAACCAAGCTGAAACCCCGAATTTAAAAGCTTCTAGCGATAACCTTACCTACGAAGCAACCAACACACAACCAAGCCAATCAACCACTAAGCAAGAAAACAATAATATAAATAAAAACAATAAAGATATTGTCAGGAAACCTAACGGTAATCCAGAGTGTTGTGAGGTGATCGCATATTAAAATGAGAAAGCAGGCAAGAGTTTCAAAAACACGCCTGCTAATCATAAATTCATTAACCCTAGAATCAAAGGTGAGCACACAGTTGCTGACTTGAAGAAAGTGGTTAATCACAAACCGGTTGAGTGGGCAAACCATAAAATGTTCGCTTACATCAGACCACAAACTTTATTTAACGCAAATAACTTTGAAGGGTCTTTAAGTGTGACTGCAATGCCTCTGGATACATTAGGCGAGCAGGATAACATTGAACTACCGAGTCAGCCTCAATCATCTCGCGCAAAAAACACTGCGGCAATTATGGATATAGGTGATACCAACTGGTGAAAACAGCAACCCACTGACACCACTTAGTTGATTATCGCAATCTTCAGTATCTAGTGACCGAAAAGGGCATATTCATGATGATTGATGGCGAATGGAAAAAGCCATCGGTAGTACTTAATGACTTAAAGTCCTTGGACACGTCGATTGATAGAGAGCGAAACAGCGGCGAGCGCATCTTTGTTGGTACCCATTGTAAATCTGGTGAAGTGCTTGAATTCATTTCTCTAGCAGACGCTGCTGATCAAGACTTCACATACAACGGCATATACAAATGCTTGCATGAAGACCAGAAGACTCACAAGGGTTTCACGTGGAGATGGGCAGCATGATTAGATCTAACACTGGTTATATAGAGCTTAAGAGGAGGGCGGCTTAAAAAACAAATTAATGCCAACTCTACCGATCTAGTCAAGGCTTAAGCATTAACTGTGCATTTGATTGGAAGGACTCGGGAATGCATTAATTTGATCTAGAGAGAGACGTTCTCCGCTAAAAGGAATCAGCATTACAGAACAATTTATAGGAGAAGAGCAAGCTCTGCGAATCAAAGTTTGCTCTTTATTGTCGTCATCAGTTGCCAAAGAAGTGATCGGAAGAACGTTTAAAATATCTACCACTACAAAGCTCCGGCTCATTAGGCGGTCTTGGATCATGATGGAAGCTTCCTCTCTAGTACTTGCTATAGCACATCCAGTGACATGGCATGACTTAAGAGTAGAGATTGGATCGACGTTCATGCAGATGATATCGACAATAAAAGGTTCTGTTTGTTTCATGCCTAATCCTTTAGGTCAATTTATTTTTATTTGTTAATGATAGAAGAAATATGTGTTTTTACAAACAAGGGCAATAGGGAAGGTAATAATGGCTAAAGGCGTAAACAAAGTCATTCTAATAGGAAACGTTGGCGGGGATCCTGAAGTTCGCTATTTACCCAATGGCTCAAAGGTTTATGTCTAAGGCGCACTACGAACCAATAAATGGCAAGACCAGCAAGGCAAGGATCGCTATAGAACAGAGATCATTGGTAACGAGATGCAAATGCTGGATGGCCGGAACAATCAGCAGGGTGGCAAACAAGGATCAAACCAAGGCAACTCACAGCCAACCCGTCATCCAAATGGTACAACACCATCGACAACAGCTCACCAGCAACCGGCTACTCCTAGTCCTGATGATTTCGATGACGACATTCCATTCTTCAATTTTTATGAGGGCAAGGGGTATTTGGTATGACTAACTGCTCGAACAACCGTATCTGACAAGCGTCAATTTAATGATCGTTCGGATGATAAGATGATCAATGAAGTGTCATTTCTTAGGAAGCTGCATCACAAAATTGAGTTTGTAAATTGGTTAATCAATCAGCAAAAAGAAATTCAGTTGATTGCACTGATAGCGGAAACAAAACAAAGAGAAGTTTAAAACCTAAAATCTACAAATCAAGAGATAGCTGATTATATTGGAATGACCAAAGATTCATATAAGTACAATAAAAAATGGCATTGATAAAAGTCACAGAATTACTTGTTCTAATAGATCAGTACGAAGAAGCAAAAAGCGCCTAATATTAATAAAGGTTTCGCCAAATAATGATAAATGTTTTTAAGCAATATCATATGATTGATTTTTTGTGGAATAAACTCCAAGGTGTAGGAGTCAATATGGCGGAGTTTTCTAACAGTCAGAAAATCACAAGTTGTGAGACAAGTGAGATTAAAGGAGGTTTTTTAAAGCGGTAAACGACTAAATTTTTGGATCAAAAGCTGCTTTAGCAGCTTTTTTTTCATTAAGTATTTTTCCATAAAGCTTAAATACTTCATCTGGAGAAATGGCCTCTTCAGTTGATCGGCAGTATTTAATCAGTTCATCTACAGCTTCATTTTTTGTATCGATACTTGAGTCAGAAACTCTCTTTAATTCATTCATAATTAATAGGTTAAGGATAATCGTATCTATAATATATAAGAAAAACCCCTATAAATAAAAGCTTTACGCATTCTAATTCTAATACATCGCTTGAACTCCAGTACGGGATTTTTTATACCTTGAGTTTGAAAGCGATATCGTAAATTTAAAGTACCGTGACATTGGGAGCGGTGAGAGAGCGCTTACAAAACGGCACTAGTTCAGCCCTGACCTAAAAGTTAACCGTTTTTAACGATATATTTCAGTTTAACTTTGAGCTAGTGCAGCTTAATACAAACGGGATCCGCAGATTGAGGCTTGTCTCATACCTTGTATTTAGAAATAACGTTCTGTAATTCATCGGATAAAGCGGATAAATGTTCACTGGACTGGGCTGTTTTCTGTGCTCCTTCAGTAGAGCTATTTGAAACCTCCAGCAAAGTACTCAATGATTTATTAATTTCTTCAGAAACATTTGTTTGTTCTTCTGAAGCCTGGGCAATTAAAGTGTTCATACTGGTTATCTCAGAGATAGAGCTGTTTATGGTACTTAATGCATCTCCTACTTCAACAGATTTGCTACCAGCTCCCTCAGCTTTTTGCCTCCCTTGATCCATAGCAGTAACAGCAAGCCTAGTGCCTGATTGTAATCCCTCGATCGCCTGTTGTATTTCTTGAGTGGAGATTTGAGTTCGCTGAGCTAAAGTACGTACTTCATCGGCAACAACCGCAAAGCCACGGCCCTGATCTCCTGCCCTGGCGGCTTCAATAGCTGCATTTAATGCCAACAAATTGGTCTGTTCTGCAATACTCTTGATTACATCTACAATGGAGCCGATACTCTCGCTGTCAGTTTCTAAGGTCTTTATTCGCTGCGATATGTTTACAACGTCATCCACTAAGGCATTGGTTGCTCCGATTGCATGACCGACAACTAAATTCCCCTGTTCTGCTTGAACACTGGTATTGCGGGCACCAAGATCTGCAGCCTTGGCATTTTTGAATATTTCATGAGCTGTGGTCGCCATTTCATTCATGGCGGCCGCTACTTGTTCTATTTCGACTTTTTGGCTATTTATACTGTTATTGGCGTTATCACTGACGATAGTTAACTCACCTGCTGAGGCAGATAATTTATTGGCGCAGGCAGAAATCTGGGTGATCAAATCTCGCATTTGTGCCATCATCTTATTAAACATATCAGCAATTTCTGTGAGTTCATTATTGCCAGGAATATTAAGATCTCTACTTAAATCTGAGTCATTAACAACTACTTCAATAGCGTGAGTAAATTTATTCAGAGGATCTATTAGAGACTTGTAGACAATTATGCCTTGAACGACTAGAACTAGTGTAATCAAAAAAGCCAGACCAATCAGGAATGTAAAACTGCTTTCATAATTACTGACTATTAAATCTCTTTCCGCTTTTGCTACTCGTAATTGCAAGTTAACTAGCTCAGTAATTTTTTCACTAATAGGGTCTATATCAGCGTAAAGAGGGCCGTCTATACTGTCTAGAGCACCAGCGGCATTACCCGAATGATTACTCAGCTCTTTGTGAACGTTAGCCAGTGCTGCATCGGCATTTTTAAATAAGTGTTCTGCCTCTGATGCTAGCTGCTCTTCCTCTTTTGTTAGCTCCGTGGACTTATACTTTGCCCACATACTTTTAATTTCACTCTCAGACTTTTGAATACCCTGCACAGCCTCCTCGACGGTTATCAGCCCAGCGTTGGCTTTGTTTATAGCATCTATAACAAAAACGGCATAGTCATCTGCTATAACCTTTAAATCCTCCAAAGGGACTACTCGGTCATTGTAAATCCGATCGACACCTTCCTTTGTGTTTTTTAGTTCAGTTAACTCCATGAACATCATAAAAGTTAACGCGACAATAGGGATAATAGATAGAGCTATTAATTTTGCTTTAATAGAAATGTGATTCAACATATTAACCGCCTTTATTGTTTGTTTTTAAAGCCGTTTATTAAGGTTGTTCATCTTCGATAGGTGTTCAAATTTTCTACCTAACCAGTAGTTAAGTCAGCGTTTATTGTATAACAATCTCATTATCGATAATGTAAGTTATACTCTCAAAGTTAGGTGAAGTATTTATAACTTTGTAGAAAAATTTTAGTTAAGTCTCTGTTATTATTTAGCTTAAAGAGTTTTTTGACTTTAATCAACCGTCAATAGAGAGGGTAGCTTATCGAGAATGAGTACTATGTAGCGTCTGATAAATTTGGCTTGTTTAAGTGTTTAGAGTGGTTTGGAGACGCTAATAAATATACGAGTAAACTTAAGTGAGGCTGTCTGGGTTAAAACGAGTGTCTCTATCATATTTTTTGGATAATCCTGATTATTTAATCATACTTTATAAACAATCATGTTTTTCTTGCGGTGGGTGGGAATCCACACCACAATCACTACTCAATAATATACATTGCCATTTCTGTAACAGATTAAGCCCCGCCAGTAAGCGTGGCTTTTTTGTAAGTGTTGTTAGTTATAAAAAAGACCTAGCACCTATCTTCAGATAATCGGATGACTTTTTTCGGACTATAATCTCCAGCGCCTAATGATCCAGAGTCCATGTAGATAACGCATCTGCCATGATCTTCTACCCACTTAAGGTTTTTATGCCTGCGGGAGCTAGTAATATAGTCAATAACATCTTCTTGTTCTCTATAGCTAGTGCTAACGCATTGTACTGGACCACAGCCTCTCCATTTACCACTAGAGGTTTTCCATGTGATAACAACGGCGTCATTTTCATAGTATTGAAAAGCGAGTACATTATTTGCAGAGATAGAGACACAGGCGATTATTAGTAATTTTAAAACCTTAATCATTATAAATTCCATTTTATCGTTAGGTGTCACTTTGCATAACACCAGTTAAAGAAAAGAAACAAATTCTGAAAAATTTATTTCGCTGACTAAGATTAGCAATGATCTATACCAAGTCAACGCCGTTACTTTCCTAGATGAAGCCAGGCTAAGAAAAGAGAATATTGGCTTAGCTTTCGAGCTGCGATTGTTGTGGGTGGTAGAAAACGTATCGAACAAGGGTTTTAAATTGAAAAGAAGAGTTTCTTGTAAAAATCCTTGAAAGAACTATGATAAGAATCATGGTTCAAATTCATGAAACGCAACAAGGATGGTTACCTAAACAGCGGAAGTGTTATTTGAGGTTTTCAAAAAATGGCGCAACAACTTGCCGCATTATCGGTAATTTTATCTTTATGCTATTCCTTCACTCTTCAAGCCGCTCAAGTAAATCAAAGTGATTCTGAATACGTCTTAAAAATTGGAACAATGGCATTGGTTCCTTATGGTTGGAAAGATAAAAATAGTAAAAAATATGGAATAATCTATGAGCTAAACCAAGAAATTGGATTGCGATTAGATACCCCTTTTACCAATGAAATCTATCCCTTTAAAAGAATGTTAAAAATGCTGGATAGGGGAGAATTAGACCTTATCTCATCTCAACCTCACCAAGAGGCGTTGGATTCTGGAGAAAAACTTGGTATTCAGCACGACGTTGTCGTTATAGTAGGAACCAAAAAAGATTCCAATATCCAGTCAATTGAAGATCTCAAGGATAAAAACTTAATCTACCACTTGTCTTCGTCATATAAAGCATTGGATGAAATACAGCACTCAATTACCCGTGTAAATAACTATAAGGATTCGGTAATTACTCTTCATAGAAACAGGGACGTTGATGCCGCTGTTTTTTCTGAACCTGCATATTACTATTGGCTTAGGGAACTAGGCTTAACCAGCGAAGACTTTGGGAATGTGGTTGTTATTTCACCGGAGAAAAAACAATGGATCTTTGTGAGACGTGATTTGCCTGATAAACTAAAGAATGACGTAAAGCTTGTTGTTGCAGAAATATACAAAGAAAATGTATATAAAGATCTTTTGTTTAAGTATGGAAAATCGCCACAAGCGGCAGACTAAAAGTTATTTTAAATAGGAAACAAAAAGTAAATCAACAGCTGTTAGTGAATTATAGCCTAGCCATCCAGCTAGGCTTTTTATGTGAGTAATTAAACTAACCCTGTACCAGATAACTGCTCAATCTCAGCATCAATAAACGCTAATAGTTCTTGCGCATGCCGTTTAGACTCACTCTCAATTGTCTCTGTAAATTCTTTCTCAAGTTGCATTATGATGCTGCCTGAATTTAGCTCTTCGTCTATAAGAATAGATACATCTTTGTTCTGCAGAATTGGGTTGGTTGATTCACATTGAGTAGAATTAAAATTAGACAAATCGAAATCTCCATTAGTAAGTTTGTAAGAAAAATGACTAGGTTGCATATAGGCTAGTAGAGAATATCGAATAAGCAAAAATTAATTAATATTTTTTTGTTATTAACGCAGTCTTTATGCTTAGCAGTCATGAATCGCCTAGCTTTCGATCCTAGTTATTTTATTATACCAACCCTGCTATGTGTTTCTTTTGTAACTGTTTTTTCTAAAAAACATTGTTTCGCTGGAATAGAGGATGTCAATATTAAAATTTCAGTGAGTATTATGAAAATTATTATAGTTGCAGCAGTGGTTTGTATTCTTGCAGGTTGTGTGAATATGCTTCACGAGCGTTTTATACTTGTAGATGATGGTGAAATTCCTTTAGCACGCTTTATCCTTGAAGAACATGGTGAAACAATAAAGTGAGCATTGGCGTGTTAGGTGCTTCTATGATTTGTCAAAAAGGTAATGCGGGAAACGTAACCCCAGTTGCTTTTTATAAAGTAAAAGCAAATGAACCCACCTATATACTCGGTAGCAGGGCGTTGCCTTATGGACTGTATTACGTCAGTGATATTTTAACTTCATTTACAAAAGATCAACAATACTCAATAAGAACCAATGATAAGCACCCAGTTCACTAGAAAGTTTCCATCTATTGTTTGAAGTGCAAAATTAATAACAATTTTCACCATTCTAATCTACAGCGACTTGAGATAAGTTTGGCTAGAGTCTTGCCAATAAACATTGAGCAATTTCATGTTCGAAAGCTTCTGTTTTTAGGCTAGTTGTATGTCCACACTTACAAGATAGAGTTTTATTTTTTTTAATCCAAAGCAAAGATTTTCTAGTCTTAGCTGCGCACTTATCGCATGGGATAAGGATGACAGTGTCAGAAATGCAAGAGGTCATAAATCACCAGTCCTTTGAGGAAATATGTTAGTTTTGTGCATTCGGGTGTTAATACGGCAGTATTAATGAAAGTAGTGTAGTAGAGAGTTTTAAAAAAGATAAACTATATTTTCTTTTATTGATAGCCTGTCCCTCATTCTCCGGCTTTGTATGCAGTATATTGCCTTGTAAGCGTAAGAGAGGGTTCGATGAATCTTAGTCAAGTTACACAGTCAGTTAGACATATGAATGAAGCAGCAGCGTTTTATTTAAAGTTAGGTTTTACTCAAATTGTTGATACAGGGCATTATGCACGTATCGAGTGTCTAGAGGGCCTCTCGACTTTTTCACTGGTACTTGAGGTTAGTGATTTCTCTAACAGTGCAGTTATCTATTTTGAGCATGAAAATCTTGATTAATGGGTAACGAAGCTAAAGTCTATGGGTGTCGATTTTGATCAAGAGCTAACAGATCAACGCTACTTGTAGCGTGAAGCAATATTACACGATCCATCAGGTAACAAAATTAAACTGTATTGGGCTGGGGAAACAGGCTGAAACCACCGTGGCGTGTGGATAAGCGCGTATAATAGGGTATTGTTTTCGCAGCTATATGCCTTTTTATCTGCAAAATCTTGCGGATACAAAGGCATTATTTGCGAGACCGCAAGTTTAAGACAGTATCTGAGTTTTAGTTTTAGTTTTAGTTTTAAGGTGATTTTCAGTCGCATCAAAGCTAAATGCTCAATATAAATATTGTTTAGCTGGCATCATCCAAAGTTGTATATTTATAATAACCGTTTCGATAAACGGAGATTTCTTTCAGTGTTTTTTTTGCTCGCTTTTATCTCAGCTTTTGCCTACTCACTCCAATCTAGTCTGTTGGTCAAACAGGCGCGTTCTATGGAACGTTTATCATTAACCTTTTATCGTATGTTGGCGTTGAGTGTTATTTTATCGCCAATGCTGCTGGGAGTCGCTGCACATGATTATCAGCAGTTGGTGCCGCTGTTTCCTCTATTAACGATATCAGGTCTGTGTGGTGCCAGTTATGTTTGGTCGCAGTTTTATGTCGTACAGTTTATTCCAGTGGGGGTCGCTACCAGTTTTAATTTAAGCTTGCGAACACTGGCTGCTTTTATTTTAGGCTGGCTTTTTTTGGCTGAATCTTTAATCCCAATGCAAGGGCTATTAATTGTGATTATTCTGCTGGGTGGGGTTGTCGTTGCCAGTGGCAAAAATCATATGCCGCACTTAAATAATGATACAAGGCGAGGGGTTTGTGTTTCTCTAATCTCTGGGTTGCTTGGTGCGATCAGCTTTTTTACCCTCAGTATTGCCAGTAAACAAGCTAACCCTTTTATGGTGGGGTATTTCTGGGAGCTGAGTATTTTTATTGGTACCGGTGGTATTTTACTGTTACGCCGAGTTTTTACAGGCCAAGGATTACAAAATATCAGCCTGCAAGC
>Ga0105356_10007137_pt1 | contig 10316 bp, 8 predicted proteins | sample GOMGulsemesocosm_3_FD_83502 | JGI IMG/M metagenome (GOLD analysis project Ga0105356, IMG submission 83502) | Methane-oxidizing microbial communities from mesocosms in the Gulf of Mexico - GOM9D Gulf of Mexico | ecosystem: Environmental > Aquatic > Marine > Cold seeps | place: Gulf of Mexico...
TATTAGAAAAATGTCTGGTACTGTAGGAGTGGAAAGAATATTCCCTGTTAACATGCCTGCATTGCAAAAAATTGAGATCAACAAAAAAGGTAGTGTTCGTAGAGCAAGAATCTTTTACTTTAGAGAGCTTACTGGTAAGAAAGCTAGAATTAAAGAAAAAAGAACTAAATCATAATTACCGATCTAATCAAAATAAAAAAATCCTGTCAATTGACAGGATTTTTTTATGCTTTATATTTATTCAATGTATTGGCTAAGCTACAAACTCTTTTAATACATCAATTACATAATCAATTTCTTCTTTAGTATTGTATTTTGAAAAAGAGAATCGTAATGATGGTTTCATCATATCATCTCCTTTCAATATTTCTGACAACACGTGTGATCCTTTTGAGCTACCACTCTGACAAGCACTTCCTTTAGAACAAGCAATTCCTTTTAAATCTAACTGAAACAATACAATCAATGCTTTTTGAGCAGTTACTGGCAACAACATATTCACCAAGGTATACGTACTTTTTTCCATGTCACCAGACAAACCATTAAATTTAATTGACGGAATAGCTTTGGTAACTTCTTCTATAAAATATTTTTTCAATCCTTTTATATACGCGCTATCTTTCTCTAGGTTTTGGTATGCTTCTCTAAAAGCAACATCTAAACCAACTATATTGTGTACTGACTCTGTACCTGCTCTAAACCCACGCTCTTGACCTCCTCCAAAAATTAACGAGTTCAATCCAGTATTTTTACGCATAAATGCAAATCCAACTCCTTTTGGACCGTGAAATTTATGTGCACTAACCGCACAAAAATCAACCTTAACCTTACTTAGATCTACATTATAATGCCCTATAGATTGAACGGTATCACTATGGAACAATGCATTATATTTTTGACAAATACCAGCTACTCTTTCAATATCTAGAATATTTCCCAATTCATTATTAACATGCATTAAACTAACCAAGGTCTTCCCTTTATCCTCTTGCAACAATTCCTCTATACTTTGTAAAAGAACACTTCCGTTTTCATCTGCTTTAACAAAATCCACTACAGTATCAAAACATTTATGTAGTGCTTCTGCAGCATGACCAATAGCATGATGCTCCATTTTACAGGTAATAATTCTTTTTACTCCTAAATCTCTCACTGCAGAATTTAAAACAAAATTATCTGCCTCCGTACCTCCAGAAGTAAATATAATTTCTGAAGCAGAAACTTTTAATTCTTTTGCGATGTTTTTTCTCGCTTGTTCTATTAAAGATTTTGCGCTTCTACCAAAACTATGGGTCGATGATGGGTTTCCATATTCATTGGTTAAACACGCCGTCATTGCTTGAACGACATTTTCACTCACGCTTGTTGTCGCAGCACTATCAAAATATACTTTCTTCACGTAATAAGTTATTTAATGTTCATAAAAAAGGGTCCGTAAATTTAAGTCAAAATAAGTAATTACCAACAAATATTCGTTAATTTGTAATTCACAAAAAAATCAGTCTTAATTATGATGCGAATAATTCTTTTAACAACTTGCCTAATTACTCTTATATCATGTAATGATGGAGATGTTTTTGTTAGTGAATTACATTTCCCAGAAACACTTCAATATTGTGAAGGGAGCGCTGATTTAATTGTTTATTCCATAAAAGACTCTCCATACGAATCTTTATCAATAAAATTACCAATAAGCGACAAGGATAATTTCACAACCATTAGCGTAACTGATCCTACAACTCCCTTGTCAATAACCAATACATTTAATTACAGATCATATTCAGGAGACCCTTCTGCTATATTTTGTAATTCTTTACCTCCATCATCGCCTACTATTTTAAATAATTACACTGCCATTAGCGGAACTGTTACATTTTCTACAACACTTATAGAAGATGATAATGATGGAATTCCTGCAAACCTAGAAGATATTAACAACGATGGTGATTTAACAAATGATGATACTGACGGAGATGGAGTCGCAAACTATTTAGATTCTGATGATGACGGTGACAATGTTCCTACAGCAAATGAAAAACCAGATACAAACGGTGATGGTGATTTTTCTGACTCTCAAGATACCGATAATGACGGAATACCAGACTACCTAGACTCTGATGATGATGGTGACGGAATAATCACTCGTTATGAAGACACAAATAACGACAATGATCCAACAACAGACATCACTAACCCTGTAGTCGGACATGATTACTTAAACGATCAAGTAACTACACAAACTATTAATGATATTTACAAAGACCATACAAAAACACAGAATTACACCTGTAAAATTACTATCCAAGATGCTACATTAATCCATAGTATAACTTTTGAAGGTTTAAGATATGATAATAATTTTATAGGAACCATAAGCACCGTGATTTCAGGCTTTAGCTACCCCGTTGCTTTTAATTAAACATTAACAGCAGTATTTCAGCCCTAAAAAACAACACTTCATCCCAAAGCCATCTAAAAAAACATAAATTGTTTATAAAAAGACATAAATAAATGCTATTTTTAATCAACAAGTATTATTTTAGCATCAAATCCAGATAGTTATGAAAAAAATTACATTATCATTAATCGCTTTATTAGGAATCCCTGCCCTAATGTTAGCACAAGATTTATATGTTTCTCCTACTAGCTACATGTTTGTACAAAATGAAGTTGTTTTTGTAAACGATGATATTCGTTTAGAAGCAGCTGATTCTAACATCTATTTAAGAGATGGAGCACAATTGGTGCAAAATACTGACACTAAAAATTCTGATATTGGTGAACTATCTGTGTACCAAGAACAAACAACAGGTGTATATGAATATAACTACTGGTCTTCACCTGTAGGTGTAGCTGACGCCTCAATGACTTCTAATGTGAATTTTGATATTACAAATTTACACCAACCTACTGCACCAGCAACACATTCTGATGTTACTACTGCTACTTACGGAACTACTGGTTCTTACCAAAGTACCGCTAGTCAAATAGCAAAATATTGGCTATGGCAAATGCAATCAGGAGGAGGTTATATTGATTGGAGTCATGTTACTGACACAGGAAATGTAGCAACAGGTTTCGGATTCACAATGAAAGGTAGCCCAACAGCAAACAATACAATAGACTTCAGAGGAAGACCAAATAACGGAACATTGACAATCCCTTGTTCTTTTAGTGGTACTGATAGTGATGCCAACTCTGGTTTGGATGATCAAGTTGAAACACTAACTGGAAACCCTTATCCTTCTGCAATGGATTTAAAAAGATTCTTAATGCATCCAACCAACAAACCATTACTTGACAGTGGCATCTATTTTTGGGAACAAAAAGCTGTAGGTACTCATTATTTAGAGAGCTATGAAGGTGGTTATGCTGTTTATACTCCTGGCGCAATTGTTCCTGACGGAGATTACAATAATCCGCTACATGCAAACTGGGCTGACAATGGTACTTATGCAAATGTATCTTTTTCTGCCTATAATAATGCTGGAAATCAAATGGGTAATTCAGGTGGATCAAGTGCTGATTACAAGAATAACAATGAAAGAAGATATGCTGCGATTGGGCAAGGCTTCATGATTAGAAGTATTGATAACGGTGGGGCTGCTGCTGGAGGTAATGCAATTATAGAAAACTCAATGAGATTGTATTTTAAAGAAGATTCAACTACTGGCGGAAACGGTTCAATATTTGGTAAAACCTCTACCCCATCTGGGATAGTGTCTGTGCCACAAGTAAGAGCTATGTCACATAATGGACTTAATTACCAAGAGCTCGTTAACAACCCTAATGCAATTCCTGAAATTAGAATTCATACAAAAATAAACGATTCATACTACAGAGAAAACGTATTAGCCTTTAGAAACAATACAAACTTATCATATAATAGGTTTTGTGATGGTAAAAACCCAGCTGTATTAAAATCTGATACTTATTTCATTGCTGATGATAAAAAATTAGTTATTAAGTCTATCGAATATGATATTGATACTAGACTACCTTTTGGCCTAAATGCTGATAATGACACAAATACTTATAGTGTTACTATAAATTCATTAACTAATGTTTCTAATAATATTGAGGTATTTGTTTATGATAAAGAAGAAGATACTTATACTGATATTAGAAACGGAGTTTTTGAAGTAACCTTATCACAGGGAGAATATGATAACAGATTTGAAATCGTATTTAAAGACGCTTCTAAAGAAGCTAATGAAGAAATTTTAATTACAGAAGCAGAAGTAACTGATTCATTTGATGTTTTTCAAAACAATTCTAACAACCAGTTAGTTATTAAAAACCCTAAATCTTACATTGTAAAATCATTTACTATGTATGATGTAACAGGTAAGTTAATATTCAACAAACATAACTTAGGTAATGATACTAAATATACATTCCCAACTAACACACTTAGTTCTGGAGCTTATATTACAAAAGTAACTACGGATCAAGATTTTGAAATCACTAAGAAAGTTATTGTTAATAACTAGTATTTCATTTTAATATTATAAAAAAACCAAAGCTAAGCTTTGGTTTTTTTATGCATAAATATTTCCCAATAGCATCATAAATTAACTTCTGCTTTGTAAATTGCGTCAACTAATTTTTTGCTTACAAAATCATGTCTTTTAAAAAACTTAATATTCCCTTAAAGGAATCCTTAGAACGACTAGGATTTACTAGCCCTACTCCATTTCAAGCAACTGTTCTTCCTAAAGTAAAAGGAGGTGCTGATGTTTTTGGGATAGCACCAAAAGGCGCTGGAAAAACAACAGCTATGATTATCAACACGATGCAAAAGCTAAAAAGTGTAGCAGTTGATGATTCTCCAAGGGCTTTGATTTTCGTAAAAGATAAAAAGGCCGCCATAAACCTAGAAAACGAATTTAAGATCTTCACTAGAGGTACTGATTTAAGAATTTACACCGTTTACGATGAACAAGGTATTGATCATCAAAAAGATGATATATACTATGGAGTAGATATTATTATCGCTACACCTAAAAGATTAAATAAACTATATCATATAAACGGAATTCACTTAGGTGAACTTCAGTTGTTAATTGTTGAAGATGCTGAATTTTTAGCAAAGAATAGCTTGCATGCTGATATAGCAAGATTAACCGAGAGTATGGATAAATGCCAGTATTTAGTATTCGCTGATAAATACTACCCTAAATTTGATCGCTTACAGAGTTCATTCATGTCAAACTCGCAATTAATAGAACTATAATAAATTATGTTCGCAATTTTAAAAAAAGAAATAAATTCCTTCTTCTCTACCTCTATTGGCTACTTAGTTATAGGAATATTTTTAATTACTAACGGATTATTTATCTGGGTTTTTAAAGGTGAATTCAATATATTAAATTATGGTTTTGCCGATTTATCAGGATACTACTTTATTGCTCCATGGATATTTATTTTTCTTATCCCAGCAATTACAATGAAGAGTTTTTCTGAAGAAAAGAAACAGGGTACTTTAGAGATATTACTTACTACACCTATAAACAATTGGCAATTAGTACTCGGAAAGTTCTTAGGTGCTTACGTACTTATCATACTAGCTTTATTACCAACTTTACTATATATTTATACCGTTTATCAACTAGGAAACCCAATTGGAAATATTGATCTTGGAAGTGCATTTGGCGCATATACAGGCTTATTAGGAATAGCGATGATATATTGTGCTATAGGAATATTTACTTCATCTATAAGTAACAATCAAATTACAGCCTTCATCCTAGCTGTTTTTCTATGTTTTATATTCTATTATGGCTTTGATGGATTTTCAGAAATCACCAGCATCAACATTGAAACTATTGGGATAAAATCACACTTTAATAATATTAGTAAAGGAATTATTGACACAAGAGATATTGTATATTTCTTTAGCATTACAGTTCTATTTTTATTTTTCACAAGCTTAACATTAACAAAGAAATAATGGTGATATTTACTCCTATACTACTAATTTCATGCATCATTATTGCGGTATTACTTTATCTTTTTTTAAACACTATAGATGATTCTAAAAAGTGGCTAAATATTATATTAGCCCTTCTAATTACACCTTTGATGTACTTTTATATCTGGTATCCTATTTCTACAATTTTCTTACCATATCATCACCATAAACAATTTGATAGTCACAATTGGAATGAAAAACCAGGACTACGCTATGAAATGATTGATAACATGATAGAAACTGATTTTTTAATTGGAAAATCAAAGGAAGATGTAGCAAAAAAACTTGGGGAAGTACAATGGTTAAGCTGGAATGAAGCCTCTAAAGACTTTGACCCAAATGTCTGGAACTACGGACTAGGACTAATACCTGGAGCTTTTCAAGATATTAAAGAAGATGTAGAAATCACATTTAAAGACAACAAAGTAACTCTTGTAAAACTTTCTCAAGCCGATTATACATTTGAGATTAAAAAAGATGAGACTAATAAAAAATTAGATTCTATTAACGCTAGATTCAAGACCAAATAAATGGGATTTAAAAACATCATCATAAAAGCACTACTTGCGTTAGTTGTAACTATAGCAATAAATTACATTTCTAGTGTAGTATACTCTCGACTAGATATTACTAAGGACAAAAGATATACACTTTCAGAAGCGACAAAAAACACAATTGCAACAACTGAAGAACCTATTTATATTGATGTTTTTTTAACAGGTGAAATGCCATCAGAATTTAAACGTCTTCAAACTGAAGTAAAAGTATTACTAGAAGAGTTTTCTGAGGTTAACGAAAATTTAATAATTTCATATGTTAATCCTTTAGAAGAAAACCCTGACGAAGCTAAAGTCATTAGCGAGATGCAAAAGTTCGGGATGACTCCTATGCAAGTTGATGTTAAAGAAAACGGAACAACATCACAAAAAACAATTTTCCCTTGGGCTGTCATCAACCACAATAAGAAAGTTGAAAAGGTTTCTCTTGTAAAAACAGATTCAAACAACCCTATAGACAGAGTCAACAATTCCGTACAACAATTAGAATATGGTTTTGCAAGTGCTTTTAAAAAGGTAACAGGTAAAAAAAATAAGAAAATAGGGCTGCTTTTAGGTAATGATGAATTGGAAAGCAAGTATGTTTATGATTTCCTGAGTTCTTTAGAAAATAGCTATCACATCATTCCTTTTGATTTAGATTCCGTAAACACAAAACCGGTAAAAGCATTAAAAAACTTAGGACAACTAGATTTAGTGATTGCTGCAAAACCTAAAAAAGCTTTCACAGACAAACAAAAGTATGCTTTAGATCAATACACAGTTAATGGCGGGAAATCTTTATGGTTAATTGATAATGTCCATGCTGAATTAGATAGTATTTCACAACGAGGGGAAACACTAGCTCTAGGAAGGGATTTAAATCTAACAGACATGTTTTTTCAATATGGATTTAGAGTAAATCCTGTTTTAGTAAAAGACGCCTATTCTGCAAACATCCGAACACTAGATAATAACAATCAACCAAACCAAGCACCTTGGTTTTATAATCCTGTTGTTATTTCTAAAATAAAACACCCTATTGTTAACAATATCAACCCTGTTCGTTTTGAGTTTGCAAACACTATTACCTTAGTCAAACAAGGAATAAACATCAAGAAAACCCCTTTATTACAATCTTCTCAATACTCAACTACTGTTGGTATGCCTAAAATAATTAGTGCAAATGAAATTAAGCAATTCCAGAAAGAAGAAATTAGAAAAACATTAACAAAAAAGAACCTAACGTTAGCAGCATTATTAGAAGGGAATTTTACCTCAGCCTATAAAAACAGAATCAAACCCTTCGATTACGATAATCATAAAGATGAAAATAACACTTCAAAAATGATTGTCATTGCAGATGGTGATGTTATAAAAAACCAACTCTCAAAAGGAAAACCACTCCCACTATGGTTTGACAGAAATAATCCACAGCAAAAATTTGGAAACAAAGAATTCTTATTAAACGCTGTCAATTATTTATTGGATGATACTGGCCTAATGGAAGTAAGAAATAAAGAAGTGAAGATTCCGTTTTTAGATGTGGAACGTATTGCCAAAGAAAAAGGAAAATGGCAAAAGATAAACATCCTATTGCCGCTAGTACTTTTAGGGATTTTTGGATTTTTATTCAACTATTTCAGAAAGCGAAAATACAGCTAGTTTTTGTTGAAAAGCCACCAATCTTGTTGATAACATTCTTTCTTATTCCCAAGTAATTAGAATATATTTGTAACTCGTATAAAAAATAAAACAAATGAAATTTATAGTTTCAAGTTCATATTTATTGAAACAACTTCAAATCCTTGGAGGAGTAATTAATAATAACAACACTTTACCAATTTTAGACAACTTTTTGTTTGAATTAAAGCAAACTACACTAATCGTTTCGGCAAGTGATTTGGAAACAACTATGTCGTCTACTTTAGAGGTAGAGTCAGAATCTAACGGTAGTGTTGCTATTCCTGCAAGATTATTATTAGACACTTTAAAAACTTTTCCTGAGCAACCTTTAACATTTATCATCGAAGATAATAATACTGTTGAAATTAGCTCTAACCATGGTAAATATGCATTAGCATACGCAAATGGAGAAGAGTTCCCAAAAGCTGTTTCATTAGAAAGTCCTAGTAAAACTTTATTTTCTGGCGATGTATTAGCAACTGCAATTAGCAAGACTATTTTTGCAGCTGGAAATGACGACTTAAGACCTGTAATGAGCGGTGTATTCTTTCAATTTTCTACTGAAAGTTTAACTTTTGTAGCAACTGATGCACACAAATTAGTAAAATATCAACGTACTGATATTTCAGCTTCTGAAAATGCAGAATTTATTATGCCTAAAAAACCTTTAAATTTATTAAAGGGTATTTTATCTGGTAATGATACTGAGGTTACAATGGAATACAATGAATCTAATGCACGGTTTACATTTGATAATATCGATTTAATCTGTAGATTAATTGATGGGAAATACCCTAATTACGAAGCAGTAATACCAAAGGAAAACCCGAATCAGTTAACTATTGCTAGAAATCAGTTTTTAAACTCTGTAAAAAGGGTTTCTATATTCTCTAACAAAACAACGCATCAAATTAGATTAAAGATAGCTGGAGCCGAATTAAACATTTCTGCTGAAGATATTGATTACTCTAATAAAGCTGAAGAACGTTTAACTTGTGACTATCAAGGAGACGATTTACAAATAGGATTTAACTCTCGTTTTTTAACTGAGATGCTAAATAATTTAACTTCTGATGATGTTTCTTTAGAAATGTCACTACCAAACAGAGCGGGAATCTTAACTCCTATTGACGGATTAGATGAAGGCGAGCAAATTACCATGCTTGTTATGCCTGTTATGTTAAATAACTAAAAAACCGTTACCAACCAAAACTAAAAAAAACGCTAACAGTAATTGTTAGCGTTTTTTTTAGCACTTATTTTTAATACTATTCAGAGTCACCACCTACTAAATAGATTCCATCTTCTTTAATCGTAATTCGTTTTTCTTTATACAAAGAGCCTATAGCTTTTTTAAAGTTCTTTTTACTCATCTGAACCAACTGCTTAATCACTTCTGGACTAGACTTATCATTTAACCCCAAAAAACCATCATTATCTTCTAATTCTTTTAGAATATAAGCTGCATTGGGTTCAATATTTCTAAAACCAATTTGCTGAAAAGAAACATCTATTTTATTACCAGGTCTAATTTTCTTAATATATCCTGTCATAATATCTCCAACACGGATATCTTGAAAAACCTGATCATCATATACCAAACCTTTATGCATTTGATTGATTATTACATTTACACCAATATCAGTCATGTGAGACACAATAATATCAACCTCATCAAACTCTGCTACAGTTAGAGTTTCATTAGACAAATACTTGTTTATTTTACTTGTACCAACAAGTCTATCCGTTTTATCATCTAAAAACATGTACACCAAATAGCTTTTCCCTTCTTGCATAGGACGAGCCTGCTCGTTAAAAGGAACAAATAAATCTTTTTCAATTCCTAAATCTAAAAAAGCACCGTGTCTGGTAACCTGATTTACTTTTAACCAACCGTATTCCTCTAATTGAATATATGGCATTTCGGATGTAGCAATTAAACGTTCTTCATTATCTAAATAGACAAAAACATCTAACATATCTCCTATTTCAAAAGATTCAGGAATTTGTTTCCCCGGTAAAAGCACATCATTTCCTTCTTCATCTAACAAGAATAATCCTGGAGGTGTATCTCTATCTATTTCAAGTCTATTTACTCTACCTAATTCCATACTTAATAA
>Ga0105356_10007138_pt1 | contig 10315 bp, 9 predicted proteins | sample GOMGulsemesocosm_3_FD_83502 | JGI IMG/M metagenome (GOLD analysis project Ga0105356, IMG submission 83502) | Methane-oxidizing microbial communities from mesocosms in the Gulf of Mexico - GOM9D Gulf of Mexico | ecosystem: Environmental > Aquatic > Marine > Cold seeps | place: Gulf of Mexico...
CAAAGGATTTAGATACAAAAAAGGAACGAACCAGGTTTGGATGGATGAAAATGTAGCCGAATTTAATTTCAATCAAGATCCAAGTATTTGGATTTATAGTGATTTTGATAGAATTTTTTCAGTCGTTAAAAAAACTTTAAAATTCAAAACTAAAAAGTACGACATGTTTGGACACTCAGCTGGTGGTCAGATTTTACATCGTTTTACTATCTTTTATCCACAATCAAAAGCTCATAGGATATTGGCTTCAAATGCTGGATCTTATACTCCAACAGAATACCAAACCAATTATCCATTCGGAATAAAAAACACCAACACAAAAAAGAGAAATTTAAAAAAATCGTTTAGAAAAAACTTAACGATATTTTTAGGAGAGCTAGACAATGCTGATGAAAATGGTGGTAAAATGCTACGCTCAAAAACGGTAGATATTCAAGGAACACATAGATTGGCTAGAGGGACTTACTTTTACAATCATAGTTTACAAACCGCTAAAAAATTGGAGTTTAAATACAATTGGAAATTAAAAGTGATTCCGGGCATTGGTCACAGCCAACGAAAAATGGCCAAAGCTGCAGCAAAGTATTTATACGAAAACTAGATTTATTATGAAGTATAAAAAAGCCGAACTTAAGAGTTCGGTTTTTTTGTTTGTAACTTTATTAGTATAAATTCGTTGTACTACTATACTAACAAACTAAAAAATGAATACACTAAAAAAACAAGCAAGAATCACTGGTTTTCTATATCTGATTATCATTATTGGTGGCCTTTTTACTGAGGTTTTTGTTCGATCAAAAATTATCGACTGGAACAGCCCAGTAATTACGGCTCAAAACATCATAGAGTTTGAAACCTTGTATCGACTTGGATTTTCTGTGGATCTAATTGTCTTCTTATGCGATATAGGTGTGGCAATTCTGTTATACAAGATATTAAAACCTATAAGTCACACATTGGCTGCAATAACGGCATCATTAAGATTAACTATGGTAGCTATATCGGCTGTCAATTTATTAAATCTATACAAACCTTTAGCATATTTAAAAGGAGCGGACTATTTATCTATTTTCAACATTGAACAATTACAAGCACTAAGCACCATAAGTTTAAAAACACACAATTATGGCTACCATATTGCTTTGGTCTTTTTTGGTTTGCATTGTTTTTTCTTAGGATATCTTCTTATAAAATCTATCAATTTCCCTAAAGTATTAGGAGTCTTACTAATGTTAGCTTCATTCGGTTATCTAATAAACAGTTTTTCTAATTTCATGCCAAATTATGTCAGCATTAGCTACATATATTTACTATTACCGGCTTTTGTTGCTGAAGTTTCATTCTGTTTATGGTTATTGATAAAAGGTATTAAAACAGTAAAACAATAGGGAGTATGAAAAAGTTTATGGTAGTCGAAAAATTCAAAAAAGATTGTTTCGACAAAAACGACTACAAGTTCAATAAAGAAGGCCGATTATTGCCTGAAGGTCTCTATTATTTAAATTCATGGGTTAACAAAGATGCAAACATTTGCTTTCAGTTAATGGAAACAAATAATGCTGAATTATTTGATATTTGGACTGAAAATTGGAACCAATTTACTGACTTCGGAGTATATCCAATTGATTAACAAAAAATCGAGATCTTCAACTCGTTTTTTTGTTGCCAAAGTGTCACATTTCAATATTGTTTTTGTCTCCTTACAATAAACTCTAATTTAACATGAAAAGATCTCTGATAATTCTTACACTCTTATGTGTTTCCTTTTTACAAGCACAAAATTCAAATTCCTCTTTTACTTGGAACGAACTTAAAAAGGATACAACAATTCCGAAAAGAGAAGCTATTTGGTTACAAAAAAATTTAACTAGTCAAGAAAGGGATAAAGCTATACAATTAGTTGCGGCATTATCCAAACCTGAAGCCGCTCAACTATTAACAAGTTACTTCTATATGGATGGTAGTTATAGAAGCAGAACAAATTCGAAGTACTTAGATAGTTTTGCTATACGATCTCCTCAAGGAAAAGCAGGGATTATTAGAATTGCATACCTAACCTCAAAATTACGCCAAGAAAACATCAAACAGCAACAATCTAGTACTGTTTATAATGCTGAATTCAATGAAGGAAAATTAAATATTCCCTTCGTAAACATGAAAGATATTAACACGAAAATTGAATTAAAGTTTGATTATCAACCCGCCAATATCATTATTGATTTACTGTCAAAACCCAATGTCAGTTATCAAGAAATTATTGACAAGACAGATTTGCATCAATTTAAAAAAATGATAGATCATAGAAGCCAAGGCTTCTACAGAACACCTATAAACAAAGAATTACTAGCAACTTGTTTACAAATTGCAGCAAGCAATAAACCAATTCACCAATTGTATCGATATGCAAATCCATATGGGCTATTAAATTTTTCTGATATTAAAAATAACATTGAGAATTATAAAAATTTAATCAATGTTTTATCAAAAAATGAAAGGGAAATATTTAATTACATCAATGCCAGTATTTCACCTTTATTACCTAAAAACACCAATTTCAATAGAAAAGTATCCTTTTTCTTTATGAATGGCGCAGACGGTTGGGCTATTGGAGACGTTACTGGTCTTGATTTAAATTATTATAAAGATGACTATAAGACTTTATTAAACTTATTATTGCATGAAACATATCATTCGGGGCAAAACGCAATTTCTAATAGCAATAAAGTCAATAAAAAAGAACCTAATAGATCTTTTGAAAACACACTCACGTATATATTTAAAGAAGGTACAGCTAGTTATATTGCTCCACCAAAAATCATATCTGCTTCTGAAAACGATTTAAAAATAAAACAAGGAATAGCATTGTTTGAAGTTTATTATAAAAACACAATTCAGAACTTCAACCCAAAAGAAGCTAAAAAAACAAAAAACAAAGGGATTGCAAGCGCTGGTCCATTTTATTGGCTAGGTGCAGAAATGTCAAGAGTTATTGTTGCTAAATACAATACTAAAAAACTGGCTTCAATTATTCCTTATGATGGAGTAAAATTCTTTCAAACGTATCTTGAAGCAGTTAAAAAATCTAAGAAATATAAAAATATGTTTGGTAAAGAAACGACACAATATATAATAAGCATTCAATAAAAAAACCGAGCTGAAAAGCTCGGTTTTTTTTATTTTAATATTTGAGCAGCATGCTCTTTTGTTTTCACTTTGGCAATTACGTCTTCTATAATTCCGTTCTCGTCAATTACAAACGTTGTTCTGTGAATTCCATCATAGGTTCTTCCCATAAACTTCTTTGGTCCCCAAATACCAAATGCATTGATTACCACTTTGTCTTCATCTGCTAATAACGGAAACGGTAAATCATGTTTATCAATCCATTTTTGTTGTCTTTTTGCAGAATCTGCGCTTGCTCCTAAAATAGCATATCCTTTCGCTAAAAAAGATTGATAATTATCTCTTAAATCACAAGCTTCAGCAGTACAACCAGGCGTACTCGCTTTTGGATAAAAGAACAATACTAATTTTTTACCAGTATAATCTGCAAGCTTTATTGTATTTCCTTGGTTGTCTTTTGCTTCAAAGCTAGGTGCTTTGTCTCCAATTTTCAGTGTTGTCATTTCTTATTAAATTTCATAGTTACAAAGTATGCAAGTTACAAAGTCTAAAATAAAAACCTCATACTATTTTATAGAATATTGCTCTGCAACTTTGTACCTTTGAGTCTCAGATACTTTGCAACTCCAAAAATATGACCAAACAAGAAAAGGTAGATTTTGTAATTGAAACCTTAGGCAATACCTATCCAGAAATCCCGATTCCATTAGACCACAAAGATCCTTATACCTTGTTAATTGCTGTTCTATTATCTGCACAATGTACAGATGTTAGAGTTAATAAAATCACTCCTTTGCTATTTGCGAAGGCTGATAATCCATTTGACATGATAAAAATGACGGTAGAAGAGATTAAAGAAATCATTCGCCCCTGCGGATTGTCTCCAATGAAAAGTAAAGGTATTTATGGATTGTCTAAAATTTTGATTGAAAAACACAAAGGTGAAGTTCCTCAGAGTTTTGAAGGATTAGAAGAATTGCCTGCTGTTGGTCACAAAACGGCAAGTGTGGTTATGAGTCAAGCTTTTGGCGTTCCCGCCTTTCCGGTTGATACACATATTCATAGGCTTATGTTTCGTTGGAATTTAACCAATGGAAAAAATGTTACGCAAACTGAAAAAGATGCAAAGAGGTTGTTTCCCAAAGAATTATGGAATGATCTACATTTGCAAATCATTTGGTACGGGCGTGAATATTCACCTGCAAGAGGTTGGAATATAGAGAACGACATCATTACTAAAACAATTGGAAGAAAAACTGTTCTAGAAGAATATTATAAAAAAATAAAGAATCACTGAACTTATTATTAAACAAAGACTGAAGCCTCATTTTTAGTAATACCGCAATATTTAAAGAAAAAAAGACATAAGAAAAGCCTTAACTGGCAGTTAAGGCTTTTCCCTCTTAATTCAAATTCAATTCAATGAAATGGTCAGATTTAGTTTTTATTACTTTTAATGATTTGGAAAAGTTAACTAAAAATTGAATTGTTTCTTTTTTGGGTTGCTCCCTTAAATCGGAAGACTTTTTAGAGTAAAGTTGCATCATATAAATTATTTTATCATCTGATTGTTAACCTAATAACGATGCTTTTTTACTTTTAGTATTTAATCTACCAAAATAATTTTATTTTTTTCAATAAGCTTTCTTAAATTGATTAGCGCATATCGCATTCTTCCTAAAGCAGTATTGATACTAACGCCTGTGTTTTCTGAGATTTCATTAAAACTCATATCATTATACATACGCATAACTAGTACTTCTTTTTGTTCATTTGGTAATTCATTAATCAACTCTTTTACATCGGCATGAATCTGCTCTTTTATAATTCTTTTCTCTGCATTTAACGCCCCATCTCCAATAACAGAAAAAATATCAAACTCATCGGTGTTTTTAAATTTGGGCATTCTATTGGACTTTCTAAAATGATCAATAATTAAATTGTGAGAAATACGAACTACCCAAGGTAAAAATTTACCTTCTTCGTTGTAATTTCCTTTTTTTAAAGTTCTAATCACCTTGATAAAAGTGTCTTGAAAAATGTCTTCAGTAATATCTCTGTCTTTAACTTTGCTATAAATAAAGCTAAACAGACGTTGTTGGTGCCTCTTAATTAAAATTTCAAGAGAAGCCTCATTTCCTTTAATATAATTACTTACAAGTGTGCTGTCTAAGGTTGGATTTTCACGCATTATAAATTACTTTAAGAAAGCAAGATTGCCTTCTGATTTCTATTATTTTTTCTAAATAGTTAAAGTAATTTTAAGCTATAAGCGTGTGTTTTAAGTGAATACTAAAATCAAATATAGCAAAAATATACTCATAAATACAAACTTTATTCAATTATTAAACAACTTCATTTAAAAAACTCGAGCCAAGCCTCCATAAATATATTTTGATTTTCACTTTAACCTAAAGAGATTGCATCTCAATGAGGGAATAAATTAAATAAATGATTTTATTATTTCAAAAAATGGTATTTTTAACGCTTACTTTTTAAAGAAATGAAATTAGACCTCAATAGCATAGATCCTAAAGAAAACATCATTATAAAAGGTGCAAGTTTGCACAATTTAAAAAATATTGATGTTGTAATCCCTAGAAATAAACTGGTAGTGATTACAGGTTTATCTGGATCTGGAAAATCTTCTTTGGCTTTTGACACGCTATATGCAGAAGGGCAAAGACGTTATGTAGAAAGTTTGTCTTCTTACGCACGACAGTTTTTAGGGAAACTGCACAAACCTAAAGTAGATTACATCAAAGGAATTGCTCCCGCTATTGCAATTGAACAAAAAGTAAATTCGACAAACCCGAGATCTACCGTTGGAACATCAACAGAGATTTATGATTATATAAAATTATTGTTTGCTAGAATAGGAAAAACATACTCACCCATTTCAAATAAAATTGTAAAAAAAGATTCAGTTTCAGACGTTTTAAAACATGTTAAAACTTTTGAAACAGGCACAAAACTATTGCTATTAGCTCCAATTCATATTGATGAAACCAGAGATTTAAAAACACTCTTAAATATTTTTTCTCAACAAGGATACGCTAGAATAAAAATGGAAGACACCATTTCAAGAATCGAGGATTTCCCTTTTGATTCTTATAAAAATGAAACATTACAATTAGTTGTAGATCGAATTGTTTTAAAAGATGATGAAGATTTTTACAATCGTTTGGCAGACGCAATTCAAACCGCTTTTTTTGAAGGAAAAGGAATTTGTACAATCGAAAATCTAACTTCAGAATCGACTTCGGAATTTAGTAATAAATTTGAATTAGATGGCATTACATTTCTAGAACCAAACACACATTTATTCAGCTTTAACAATCCGTATGGAGCTTGTCCAACTTGTGAAGGTTACGGAAGTGTAATAGGAATTGACAATGATTTGGTAATTCCAAATACTGGTTTGTCAATCTATGAAGATGCCATTCTTCCTTTTAAATCGGATTCATTCAAAAACTATAAAGATGATTTGGTAAATCATGCTTTTAACTTTGACATTCCGATTCACAAGCCTTGGTTTGAGTTGACAGAAAGTCAAAAAGAATTGGTTTGGAACGGCAATAAAAATTTTAAAGGAATCCACCACTTTTTCAATCGATTAGAAGAAAAAAGCTATAAAATTCAGAATCGTGTTATGCTTTCTCGTTATAGAGGTAAAACAAAATGTACAGTTTGTAATGGCAACCGTTTGCGTAAAGAAGCTGATTATGTAAAAATTTACAATAAAACTATTTCTGAATTGGTAACCTTACCTATTGATGAATTAGGGCTGTTTTTTAAATCGATAAAGTTCGATAAATATGAATTAGAAATAGGAAAGCGATTGATGACAGAAATCAACACTCGATTAAAATTCCTACAAGATGTTGGCTTGAATTATTTAACTTTAAATCGAACTTCTAATACCTTGTCTGGAGGTGAGAGTCAACGTATAAATTTAGCAACATCGTTAGGTAGTAGTTTGGTTGGCTCAATGTATATTTTAGATGAACCCAGTATTGGTTTGCATCCAAAGGATACCGAAAGACTGATTGGAGTATTAAAAGACTTGCGTGATTTAGGGAATACTGTAATTGTAGTTGAACATGATGAAGACATCATGAAAGTTGCTGATTATATTATTGATATAGGACCTGAAGCAGGGACTTACGGTGGTCATGTTGTAGCCGAAGGAAAATTTGACGACATTCTAAAATCTGATTCTTTAACTGCGCAATATTTAACCGAAAAACTAAAAATTGAAGTACCAACAAAAAGAAGAACTTCTAACAATTATATCGAAGTTGTTGGCGCAAGAGAAAACAATCTTCAAAATATTGATGTTAACTTTCCTTTAAATAATCTTACCGTTATTACAGGTGTTTCTGGAAGTGGAAAAAGCACATTAGTTAAAAAAATATTATATCCTGCATTGCAGAAAAAAATTGTTGGCTATGGTGATAAACTAGGGCAATTTACAGAGATAAAAGGCTCTTTTGAAAACCTAAAACATCTTGAATTTATTGATCAGAATCCTATCGGACGCTCTTCTCGTTCTAATCCTGTAACCTACATTAAAGCCTATGATGATATTCGGAATTTATTTTCGAATCAGAAATTAGCAAAAATCAGAAATTACAAGCCAAAGCATTTTTCTTTCAATGTAGAAGGTGGTCGCTGCGAAACTTGTAAAGGAGATGGTGAAGTAACCATCGAAATGCAATTTATGGCTGATGTGCATTTACAATGTGAAACCTGTAGCGGAAAACGTTTTAAAAAAGAAGTATTAGAAGTGAAGTTTTACGGCAAGTCTATTGATGATGTATTAAATTCAACCATAGATGATGCTGTAGATTTTTTCGCAGAGCATGAACAAACAAAAATTGTACAAAAACTAAAACCGCTACAAGATGTTGGTTTAGGATATGTACAATTAGGACAGTCTTCTTCAACGCTGTCTGGTGGAGAAGCACAACGTATAAAACTAGCATCCTTTTTAGTGAAAGGAAACACAAAAGACAAAGCCTTGTTTATTTTTGATGAGCCAACTACAGGTTTACACTTTCACGATATTAAAAAATTATTAAATTCATTTACAGCTTTAATTGAAAAAGGACATTCTATCATTGTTATTGAACACAATATCGAATTGATAAAATGTGCGGATTATATTATTGACTTGGGCATGGAAGGTGGTAAAAATGGTGGAGAGCTGATTTTTCAAGGAACACCAGAAGAACTGATAAAAAATAAAAAATCATATACTGCATCGTATTTGAAAGAAAAATTAACTTCTTAAAAAATGATTACAAATCTAAATACACATCAAAAAGTAAATGCAGTTCGAATTTTTGCAATTCTATCTACATTAGCAATGATGTTGTATGCGCCAGATTTATGGATCACTACAAAAGAGTTCCCTGTAATTCCTTTATTTGATTGGATTCCGATTCCGACTTCTCCTTTTGACACTATTTTTGCGGGATTGTTTTTTGTGAGTCAAGTTGCTTATATATTTAAGCCAAAACGGTTTTTAGGTTGGGCTGTAATTGGTTTGTATTTGTTTTTAAGCTTGGTCGATCAAAATAGACTTCAACCCTATTTTTATCAGAGCTTTTTAACCATTTTAGCGATCGTAGTTTACAAAGAAAAAGCAGATCAAAAGAAGATCTTATTTACCATCATTCTTATTTTTATAGCCACGTATTTTTGGAGCGGTGTTCATAAACTAAACGATATTTTTTATGAGCAATGGATACATGCATTACAAAAACACTTTAGCTTTATACCGGAAACGATTTTGCAATTGTTTACCTATTGTGTTCCTTGGCTAGAAGCATTACTTGGTATTTTGATTCTATTTAATAAAACTAGAAAACTTGGTGTAATCGGAATTGTGTTTATGCATTCAATTATCATTATAATGCTCTTGTATTTAGGTTACGGATTCAATGTGATTCCATGGAATGTTCAAAATATTTTAAGTACAATTGTTATTTTTTGGAGCTTGCAAACTACTTCTTTTAAAGTTTTCTTTTCTGGATTGATTTCTTATCAGAAAGGAATGCTTTTTCTATTTACATTTATACTTCCTTTTAGCAATTTATTTGGCGGCTGGGATCATTTATTATCCTTTAGTTTTTTTACTTCTAAGCTAGATTATTATTATATTCAAATAGATAAACAGTACGCAAAAAAACTACCTAAACACATTCAGAAATATTACAGATCTAATGAAAATGTTACTGTAATTTATTTGAATGAATGGGCTGGAGATGTAAACAAAGTACTACTCTTTCCGCAACCAAGAGTCGCTAAAAAAGTAGAAGAACACATCTTGTCTTTTGCTACCACACCAAAGAAACCTGGATTGACAAAACTGGTCGTTTATAATAAATAAAGCTGCTTAAGGTTTCTCCCAAACAGCCTTATTCGTAATTAATCAAATCAACAATTATTTTTATTTTAATAAACTATACACAAACTCAGGATGTCCACGTTCTCCTGCTTGATTGGTTAAGGCTAAAAATTTTAGTTTGTAAAGGTTTCCATCTGTATCATTCACAATATAAAAAACATTGTCTTTTAAAGATGGTAAACTTCCAGGACCACCACCATTTCTCCAACTACTTCCTATTCCCCGTTGCTCATCTGTAAATCTAGTAATATCTACATCTATGATTGAATAAGCATCATAAGTAAAAGAGTCTACATCCGTATCAATCATGTACACTTTTACATCAGACTTGGTATTATTTACAACAAAATCTGAATACCCATATGAACCAAAATTTGGAAATTCATTTGTGAAGACTGTAAAGTTTAAATCCCATTCCGCTTTTTCGGGAGCTATACCAATTTCATTTCCTGTATCAAAACTAAAATAAGAAAAGCTATATGAAACATTTTTAAAGATTTCAACTTCGGTATGTGTCGTTTCATCTAACTCTGCATACTGTAACACATATGCATTTCCTTTTCTTAAAATTCTAATTTTTTTCCACCCTCTAGGATCACCAGAGATAGCTACGGATCCAACTGGAGGAGTTGTACTTCCTACTTCAAGACCTAAGTTGACCAAATACACTTTATTCTCAGAATCTATTGCAGATATTTCAGAGATTGCAGTATCTGTTATGTCTCCAACACGAGAATCAATATAGTCAATATTATCAGCATCAAAAGTACCAACAGC
>Ga0105356_10007139_pt1 | contig 10314 bp, 7 predicted proteins | sample GOMGulsemesocosm_3_FD_83502 | JGI IMG/M metagenome (GOLD analysis project Ga0105356, IMG submission 83502) | Methane-oxidizing microbial communities from mesocosms in the Gulf of Mexico - GOM9D Gulf of Mexico | ecosystem: Environmental > Aquatic > Marine > Cold seeps | place: Gulf of Mexico...
ATTATTGTTTATACACTAAGGAATTGAAACCGAGTTTGTAATAGTGAATTAAACGGGTGCAAAATGATCCTTGTACTAGAGAATCGATATTAAGAAATTGGTTTTGCCTTTGGTAATTCTACAAAGAATTTACTGCCGAGATTTTCTTCGCTTTCTACCCATATTTTTCCGTAGTTAAGTTCAACCAACTCTTTGCAAATGGAAAGTCCTAATCCCGTACCTTTTTCTGCATTAGTTCCTCGGGTGGTAAAGCCTTTGCTTTTAAATATTTTATCTTGATTTTCTTCAGATATACCTACACCAGTATCTTCAATACAAATTAAAACATTTCCACTTCGGTCGCGATTTGATATGGTAATAACATCGCCAATTTTAGAAAATTTAACAGCATTTGCAAGCAGGTTTTGGATCACTATTTCTACCATACTTCGATCGGCATAAACAAAATCTTTTATAGACTCGTCTAAAAGAATAATGCGTTTTTGCTCAAGTTTCTTCTCGATTAAACTCATTTTTTCGTTAAAGACTTCTTGAATATTAAAAAGCTCTGGTTTTGGTTCTAAATTTTGCATTTGAGACTTAGACCAATTGAGTAGGTTTAATAATAAGGCCGTGGCATTATCGGCATTATCACTTAATTCAGGAATGAGTTCATTAAATTCTTCTTGAGAGATATTATCTTCTTTTAAAAGATCTAGAAAAGCTTTTATACCTGTAATTGAATCCTTTAAATCATGAGATACAATTGAAAACAACCTGTCTTTAACCTGATTCATTTCTTCCAAATGCTGGGTCTGTTCAAGGATGGATTTATTCTGAATTTTGAACTCTTTGTTTTCTTCTTCGAGAACGATATAATTCCTGTTTTTATAGCGATTCTTTATAACGATACCTATTATGACAATTAATAAAACCAGTAATCCAGCGGCCAATGCATAAGCGATTACTTTTAACTGGTCGTAAGCCTTGTCGTCGGTTTTGGAAATGTTGTATTCTGGGATTGCTTCCTTAGTTTTTGCAATACTAGTATCTAAGGGTTCCTCGATAATAATTGGAGCGACATTCTTTTTGTCTAAGCTGTTTTTTAGTTTATGGTATTCACGTTGCCAATTGAAAGCATTTCTATAATTACCTTTTATAGAATCAATCGCAATTCTAAGTTTATAGTTTTTTAATAGCTCTACGTCGTTATTAATTTCTTTTGAAATAGCATAAGCTTCGTTTAATTGAATCTCAGCCAATCTAATTTTATTTTGTTTTAAATTTAATTTAGCTATACTATTTAATGAGCTAAGCGTTCCGTTTTTATTTTTTGAGTTTCTATTTAAGCGTAGACCTTCTAAAAGATAAGTTGTCGCTTTTGCATAATCATTGAATTGTAAGTATTCATCACCTATTTTAGGTAATATTTCAGCGCGAATCTCTCTGTCATTACCTGCATCTAAGTAATTAAGTAGTTTTTCAAAATATTCAATTGCTTTTCTATGTTCTTTGCGCATAGAATATAAAATTGCAATATTCTTGATGGACATTTTAATGCCCGTATTATCACTTAATTGCTCTCTAACGCTTAGTGCTTTTAAATTATAATCTAATGCCTTGTCTACTTGATTCGTGTTGAAATAGGCCTCAGCAAGGTTATTGTAAGCTGAACTTAATTCCGATCTTAAATTATTGCTTTCAAAAATTTGTATTGCCGATAGCGAATAGCTTAACCCTTTACTGTAATTTCCTCTTTTAATTTCAATGATACCAATGCTGTTATTTACTTTGGCGATTCCTAAATCATCATTTAATTGTTTGAAAATGCTCAGTGCCTTATTGTAATGATCTACAGCATTGAAATAATCATCTCTTTGAGAATATATAAGCGCCTTATAATATGCGATTTCGGCAATGGCCCTGTGATATTGTAATGAAGAAGCTAGTTTTTCCGTTTGGGAAATGTAACCCAATGCTTTTTGATAGTCCTCTGTAGTGTATAATGATTCAATAAGTTGGATTGAAGTATCTACTTTGGTGGAATCTAGTTTTTGAAACGTTAATTGCATGACAAGACTATCTTGCTCTTTAGTTTGCGAAAAACTGGAGCTTAGAGTAAATAAAATTGCGATTAAAGCAATTAGTCTTTTCATGAATTTCAAGTGGTTTTAGGTATAACAAAATTTGTGTTACCCAAACTTACCTTGAGGGAGAGGAAAATTAAGTAATTACAACAAACAATATGTTTGCTTTATAATGAAAATTGAAAATCTCCACCACTTAGGGTTTTGATTAATAGCGTTTCAATTATAGAACAAAAATTCACAAAAGCGTTTTAAAAGCCTAATTTCTGCGTTTTAATACCAAAATATTAGATGAAAGGAGATTTATTTTGGTTCTTAAAAATTGGCACTCGATAAACGGCATATAAACACAGTAAACTACACTTTTGTCGATGAAATGCATATGTTGTTTTTTTGTAATCAGATCTCATGTAAAATATTGAAAATAAGTCGATTGAATATTGATTTGTATGAGTGTGTTTAGGGGTTCTCATGGTTTTAATCAAGAAATAATTATCATTGGCTTATAATCCTTGGGTATTGGAGAGGGTTCTGTTTTTTTAAAATAGGGCTCTATATATATTGTAATTGTCCGAAATTAATGCTGCTTAAATATCTGGAGAATTATTGACCGTCATTCCGTATACGCATCCTAATCTTTTTATTAGGGTTGACATTAAATCCGTATTAAAAGTTTTATCTTTGCAGCTTAAATTTTAGGAGTAATGACGATTCAAGAAACTTTATCACATCATATAAAGCAGGCCTTTAAACAATTATATTCTTCCGAACTCGAAACTGTGGAGTTTCAAGCTACACGTAAAGATTTTGAAGGAGATATTACTGTAGTGACTTTTCCTATGTTACGCATAGTTAAAATGAATCCTGTACAACTTGGAGAATCACTAGGGTCTTTTTTAGTTGAAAATGTTGATGTAGTAAAAGATTTTAATGTCGTAAAGGGTTTTTTAAATATTGTTATAGCTGATAATTTTTATCTCAATTATTTTAATGCAATAAGAGATGAAAAAACTTTTGGATATGTAAGTCCGGAAGTTGAGGATACGTCTGTTATGGTTGAGTATTCATCTCCAAACACCAATAAACCACTGCATTTAGGACATATAAGAAATAATCTTTTGGGTTATAGTGTCTCCGAAATTTTAAAAGCATCAGGAAAGAAAGTTTATAAGACCCAAATTATTAACGATCGTGGTATTCATATTTGTAAAAGTATGTTAGCATGGAAGCTTTTTGGAAAAGGAGAAACACCTGAGAATACTGGATTAAAAGGAGACAAGCTCGTTGGAAACTACTATGTAAAGTTCGATCAGGAATATAAAAAGGAAATTGAAGTTTTAATTGCTCAAGGCATTACTCTAGACGAAGCAAAAAAACGAGCTCCAATTTTATTGGAAGCCCAAGAAATGCTTCGAAAATGGGAGGCAGGAGATGAGGATACTGTGAGCCTATGGAAAACGATGAACCAGTGGGTTTATGATGGTTTTGAAACGACCTATACGAATTTAGGTGTTGATTTTGACTGTTTTTATTATGAAAGTGATACCTATCTACTAGGGAAAGAATTTATTGCTGAAGGCCTAAAATCTGACGTGTTTTTTAAGAAAGAGGATGGTTCGGTTTGGTGTGATTTAACATCTGATGGCTTAGATGAAAAAATTGTATTACGTGCCGATGGTACTGCAGTATATATGACACAAGATATTGGAACTGCCATTCAACGTATTAAGGATTACCCCGATGTTGGAGGAATGGTTTACACTGTAGGAAATGAACAAGATTATCATTTTAAGGTGTTGTTTTTAATCCTTAAAAAACTAGGATTTGATTGGGCAAAGAACTTATTTCATTTGAGTTATGGTATGGTAGATCTTCCTAGCGGAAAAATGAAAAGTAGAGAAGGAACTGTTGTAGATGCAGATGATTTAATTGTGGAAATGACCGCCACAGCTCAGGAAATCTCTCAAGACCTCGGAAAATTAGAAGGCTATGATGAAAGTGAAAAACAGAGTATTTATAGTACCATTGGTTTAGGAGCCTTAAAGTATTTTATATTAAAAGTAGATCCTAAAAAACGTATTTTATTTGACCCTAAAGAGTCTGTAGATTTTCACGGAAACACAGGTCCTTTTATTCAATATACCTATGCGAGGATACAAGCCATTTTAAGAAAGGCCGATTTTGATACTTCTGCTGTAGTTGCAGATATTAGTCTTCATGGCAAGGAAAAAGAACTGATAAAACAATTACAATTATTCCCTGAGGTTATCCAAAATGCAGCTCATAATCATAGTCCTGCGTTAATTGCTAATTATGCATACGACTTGGTTAAAGAGTTTAATTCATTTTACCAAAATGTATCCATACTTGGAGCCGAGAATATGGAAGAAAAAATATTTAGAGTACAATTATCTAAACTTGTAGCTAGTACTATAAAAAATGCATTTAACTTATTGGGAATTAATGTTCCGGAGCGAATGTAATTAGGGTTTAAAAGATTATAAAAAAAGCGATCAAAATTTAATTTTGCTCGCTTTTTTTATACCTAAAACTGAGTTTTAATTTGCTTTAATTAGAGTTTCAAGACTATCAATAATCACATGATAAAATCCCTCGAAAACAGTTTTCATTTCTTTTTCGGCATGCTCGTCTACATTAAAATTACAGCCCCAGGAAATTTCACATTGATTAGAGTCAGTAGCCTTTACAGATACATTGCTTACATAATTACTAATTGGAAATGGCCCTGAAAGAATTTCATATTCGAAGTGCATATTATCGTTATCCAATTTGTTTAAGACCTCATTAATTTCTGCGCCATCGGGCATTATACAGGTTCTTTTAGCCCCTACACCTTGCCCCTGAACAATAGATTTAGCGATTGGTGAAAAATTCTCGATGCCTTCAAAAGTTGAGAGTTTTGACCAAACATCGGTTGCTGATACATTTATCGATTTGGTTACATTTACATTTGCCATTTTTTTTTATTTTTAAGTTCATATTTGAAATATAAATTTATGAAGGACTATGGGGATATAAAAAAATGGCGTTCAGTTACTATTCAATTAAAGCCAACTGCTCATCGATATAAAGGTGTAATTCTGTTTTGGTTTTAATTTTATATAAAACACTTATTCCAAAAATTAATCCGACTAAAAAATCAGCATAGTCCTGTACTTTTTGAGGATTTTTAATTTGGTTCATTTTAGTAGCTTGGGTTAAAACGGCGAGATAACTGGCTCTCATATTACCAAAATAACGATCGTAAATATCTGAGACGCGATTTTGTTCGTTTCTAAGTTCTACAACAGTATTTACCATGAGACAACTTCTTGGAAAGGTTTTATCAAGCAAGGCATCAATTAGCATATAGAAAAACTTCCTTAGGGATTCTAGGCCCTCTTTAGAATTTCTAATCTCTGCCATTATGGGATCAGATAAGGAAACGACATAGCTGTCAAGTGCATCCATAAAAAGCATGTCCTTGGTGTACTTATTATAAATGACAGATTTGCTTACATTCAAATGTTCGGCTAAATCCTCTGCGGTTACTGTTTTATAGCCTTTAACCCAGAATAAATGCTGCGCTTTTTTTACGAATTCAGGATAGGTGTTATTAAGCGTACGTGCCATTTTGAGTAATTTTATTAAGAATTAAATCTAAACTCATATCTATGTATGAGACGCGTTCTTGGGAATTTTGAATTAAACAAAAACACATGCTATTACAGAATAATCCGGTTAACTGTATCGACAATTGATCACTCTTTGTCTCTGATATGCTATGCCTTTGAAGTGTTGTGATTAACGCCTTTTCGATCTGTTTTAAATACGCGTCCAGCCTTGATTTAATGCTTTGGTTATGGTCTGCAAGTTCTGTGGAAATATGAATCATAAAACACCCGGGAGGGTGGGTTTCAATATCTTCTAAAAAACTTAGATAGAACTCTTTTAGTAACTTTTTAAGTGGCTTTTCTTGATCCAATAAGGCAATTTGTTTGCTGCTATAACGCTCGTAATAGAGGTTTAGAGCTGCTAAAAGAATCCCTTCTTTATTTTCAAATTCTTTGTATAAGGAAAAACGATTAACATTAGTTTTTTTTACAATATCGTTTATGGCACAGGATCCAAAACCCTGCTGCCAAAAAAGTGAGATACAGTTTTCAAGGACCTTATTTGTATTGAACTCTTTATATCTCATTTTAAATATAATCGTTTTATAATTTGAAATAGTCCTGAAAAGTTATTAGAAAATAAAAGAGGATCCATGGACTGTATTCGCTATTGTATGTTTTGTTTTATTGTTTTTAAACGTTTCAGGTATAATAAAACGCGATAGGCATATAATCCAGTAAAGATAGAGAACATAAATTCAAAGGACTCACTATGTCCCCGGAAGGTTGAAGCGGCCATATAAAAAACCAAAACAAATAAGCTTTTATGTGGGGTTAATAATTGTAACCATTGCGGTTTGACAGCCTTATAAAAAAACCAAATTAGATTTAATACGGCAAATAAACCAAAACCTGATAAAGGATAGATAAAACGAAAAAACGGATTGACAAAATTGTGTAAATTAGTTTCATTTTGAAAATTTTGTGCTTTAAAAACTCCCGAAGACTCCCAGTTAAAAATATGTTGTCCATAACTTATTTCCTCAGCGAAAACAAATAATAAGGCTAAAGCACATAACAGTATCCAATATTTTACAATACGTTTATCAGTTTTAGGTGCCTTGAAATATTTTAAATTAAATAAGACAAGTATTAATAATACTGTACTCAGCAAGAAAAAAAATGAACTGATGTGTTCCACAATACTTTCTTCTTCGGGCTCACCTGTCAGTAATAATTTCATATGAAAAAGTAAAACAAATACCGTGAGGTAGATAAATACTTTTTTGGAGAAGGTCTTGGATGAAATTTGGATATCGGTTAAAAAAGTATCTTCAATTTTTTTGAGATCAAAAGTAGTCGCTAAAAACTTATTAAATTTCTCGTGTAAATTGAAGACTAAAATTATTGAAATTAAAAAGCCTATGCATATAAAGAATGCCATGGTTATTTTTAGTATAAATACCTGACTATCATCGATGACCCCGTCAAAGGTACGGATGTTTTTTTCTGTAAAATCTTTTAACCATGGTATTAATTTAGAATAATAAATGACTAATACTATTGAAATTGTACTCGCTAAAAGTGCAATGACTTTATTGGTTAATGGTATTTTTGATAAGATCAACATTTGGGTAAATTGATTTTTAATGAATGTGAATAATACTTCAATTTTGCTGTTTAACACAAAAAAAAAGATGTAACTCCAATATTAATCGCTTAAGTGACTAATAGTGAGCTTTTAAGTCATCTGTTTCGTTGTCATCACGTTTTTGATATTGTCAATTTGTTCAATGACGTCGTTGGAGAGATCATCTTTCCATGAAAAGCTCATAGGTTTATGTGATTTTAACCTACTCATGTGCTCTAAAGACAGCTGTTTTAGGAATTATAATAGAAAAAGAAATCCTATTTCTATAAAAGAACTGTTATGGCCACTATTCTTTTGATTTAAACTTGCATTGGAAGTATGCCTTATCCCTAAACGAAAATCCAGGATTGCTATCGATGCATTATAAGATAATCCCACTGCGAATACATCAGAAAATACAAATCCTTTATCTAATCGTTCGGTAGATTTACTCATCAATGAAGGACCAACACTAAAAAGGGTATAGGGGCTTAGATTGGTAATTAATTTATATCTAAAAATAAATCCGACACCTAAGGTATATTCATAAATGGTACTTTCTTTGGTAAATCGTTCTCTTAAAGCTTCAAAATTTTCATGATTAACAGCTTTTATATAATACTTGTTGAGTAATTGGTGTTTGGATATGTATATACCAGGTTCAAATAGAAATTCAAAGTTCCATTTTCTTTTAGAGCTTATAACATAGTTAATTTGACCTTTAAACGATTTGGTGTCATGCGTGTAATCACTAGTATTAAAAGGATAGTTTTGTTGAGTGCCTAAACCATAATTAAAGCCAATTTTAATTACTTTTATTGATTCTTGTGCCTGTATATTTAGGCTTAAAACTAAAAATAATAGTAGTGTAGAAAAGCAGATCCCTGGTCTAAATAGCATTCATTTTAGTATAATGGTATTATAACAAGTTAAGTTATTTTTTTTAGACCCAATTCCAAACGCTCAAAATTTAAGTCTGAGGCTGAAATTAGGGGTGATACCAAGAGATAAATTTTCTATTTTATTGATGCTCTCATCCTCTTTAATACTATAATAGGTATTTATGATATTCGATTTATTGAGAAGATTCCAAAGTGAAAACCCAGCAATTGCATGCGTTTTTTTACTTAATTTAAAAGTGTAGGTTGTGGAGAAATCTGCACGTAAATAATCGTCTAGATTACTGCTATTTGGTGCTTGATAATTAATTGATTCCTCAATTATTGGTGTCTCATTGTCCGGTTGAGTAAATGGTTTGCCCGTTCTCCAGTTGATGCCTAAAGCAAGCTTGAATTTGTCAATGGAATAGGTCCCAGCAAAAGTAAACGCATGCCGAATGTCAACATTATTAGGAAAGGATTGACCGAAATTTAATTCCTTGAAATTATAATTGTTCTCACTATAAGAATAACCCAACCAGGCACTAACCGTCTCGAATTGTTTATTGATTAAAAAATCAATGCCTTTGACCTGATAATTTCCAATAGCATCAGCAAATTGATATTGATATTGGTTTTGAAAGCCTTGACTTCTAGAAGTGATGCCGTCGACCTCTTTCATATAGGCTTCAGCACTTATAATTAAATTGTTCTTGTTAAAATGAATTCCAGCTGAGATTTGTTTGCTTTTTAAGATTGGGATACTGTTATTGTTAGCCAGAACCCAACGGCGTTTTTCTACTCCTAAAAAATCATTTTGTAAATCGATGATTTGTGAACTTGTCTGACTTTTAAACTCCCCTAAAATTTCGAAACGAAAATAATCTAAAAACCGCTGACTAAAACTTAAGCGCGGTTCGATGAGGAATTTTGAAAATTTTTCGAAATAATTTGCGCGTAATCCAAGTGTTATTGTGCTGAGATTTGAACTGTATTTGAACTCGTTAAAAACTGCATGTGATCGAATCACTTCCTTAATATAGCTTCTAAAAACTGGGTTGTTTACATCTTCTAAATTACTAATTCCAACCTCAGAGAATTGATAGCCGCTATTCCAAAATAGATCTGAATGTAATTGGTACTTAAAATGAAGTTTTAGACCATTATCATAGACTTCATTTTCTTGGATTAAACGTTGGTTGTTTATAACATCAAAATTAGTAGCTCCTAATTTATAATTGGAAAAATAAACCTGAGCAGAGCTGGTTAATCTTTGAGTCCATGTTCTCGAATAATCTATAGATAGTGCCGTGTTACGCTGGGTTAATTTACTATCCAGCGTTTCGGTAATACTGTTGATATTCGATTGTTCGTCATAATTTAAATTATTGTATACATTTAAAAAATTGAAACGCAGCTTATCCCTTTTTGAAATATCATACAGAAACTTCGTGGTGATATCATAAAAATAAAATCGTTCATTTTTAGAAATGGAATTGTCGCTGTTTTGATCGTTGGTTAGGTCGGTGTCTTGAAAAACACGTTTAAAGTATTGGTCGTATGTAGGGGTGATGATGAGGTCTGTAAGTGAACGTCGTCCAGATATTTGAAGCTCTGTTTTTTTTCCTAAGGGAATTTTTGCAAAAACATCGACATTAATTAAATTGAAACCCGCTCCTCCTGAGAATACTTTACTGAGCTTATTGGAAGATCTCATATCTATAACACTCGAAATACCGTCGCCATACATTGCGCTGCTGCCGTTTTTTGCAACGCTTACATTTTGTGTTAAATAGGGGTTGAAAGCAGAAATTAAACCAAAAAAATGACCGGATTGATACATTTTTATACCATCCCATAATATTAAGTTTTGATCATGTGTGCCTCCCCTAATATTTACGCTGGATACGCGTTCATCTACGCTTTGAACTCCCGGTAGGGCTTGTATAGCTTGCAAAACATCAGGTTCTATGAGCCCAGGAAGAATCCCGAAAGCATTAGGTTTTAAGTTTATGACACCGTCATTTTTTAAAGAAATCCCTTTTGTTAGATAGTTGGAGATGAGTACCTCTTGCAAAATTTGGGTTCTAAAGGCTTTAAATAGTTCTTGGGTTTTTATTATTATC
>Ga0105356_10007144_pt1 | contig 10309 bp, 4 predicted proteins | sample GOMGulsemesocosm_3_FD_83502 | JGI IMG/M metagenome (GOLD analysis project Ga0105356, IMG submission 83502) | Methane-oxidizing microbial communities from mesocosms in the Gulf of Mexico - GOM9D Gulf of Mexico | ecosystem: Environmental > Aquatic > Marine > Cold seeps | place: Gulf of Mexico...
GAATACTATAATGAAATATCAGCTACAAATATTGATTTCGAAAATCTGACTCTCTCAGAGGTGCTAAAAGCAGCGGCAAAAAGGAAGTATGGTAATAAGCTTTATGAGAAAAGGGTGGCGATGGAAGATAGGCAGTATGTTGTTAACAACTATATTACTTATAATCAAATTTGCTTTCAAATTGTAGAGTCAAGTGCCAAAAAAAATCCAAAATTATGGCCTAAAGTTGATTTGTCGAGTAGTAAAACGATCTATAGCTATGCTGGAAACATGAGAAATTGGTTTCTTGGTGATACCTACCCAACCATTAAAACACCTAATGAGCGATTTAACTTTATTGAAGACTTTTTTGATCTCCCTAGAGGGATATTGCTAGATAAAATTAGAGAAACGAGCAATATCAAAACAAACGAAAACACAGATACGAAAAAGAACGAAGTTAAACCAAGAAAATTAATGACAGTAAAAGTTCTCAATGAGCACTTTCAAAAGTTTTATGATGAACTTTGTGAATACAAGATAAATGATATTCAGCCAGAAATAAGAAATATAACTGATGAAATGAAAGCTGCTAAAAGTTACAAGGAAAGGCTGAGGGTAATGCATCTTTCGAAGGGAGTAGAAACAAATTGGACATTTTCTGCTAATGGTCATTGCCCGTCAGCGTCAAGGTTTTATAACGCATTAAAAGCTTTTATTAACTATTGTGTTTGTCATGAAAAAATAGAAGAAAAAGATGTAAACCTATTCCATTTAACAAATATTGGTATTTTAGAAAGGCTTGTTAAAGCAACAAAGGCGAATAAAAACAAAAGAGGTTCTTTAGCTTCATCAAATACAGATAGTCAAAGAAAGATAGGTGGGAGTACTGTAGTTGATATATTAAAAATAGTATCAACAGGTTCAGCTATTAAAGGCTACCTAAGATTATGTGGAGAGCCTGGAGAAAGGAACTTAAGTGATTACTTTAGTGATTTAGATTATCTTATCGAATTAATTCCAACATTAATTAAAAACGCAAAGAAATCAATACAAACAAAAGGCAAAGGGTCATCTCAAGGAAAAGAAAATATAGCCTTTTTGTTAGACTTAGAAGCAGAGGAAAGAAAAAAAACTGGTAAAGATGCTACTCAATTTTTAATAAAAAAATGTGAAGCAAATTTGCGTATAGCTACGAAATTAATTGAAAAAGCTAAATTCAAAGGAAATGAAACCTTGCTGAAAAAAGCTTTCACCAATATAAGAATGGCATATAGTGAATCACTCACAGCCCTTATCTATAGCGTTTCATTTATAATTTGCCCAAGAGTTTTAAATTGGTCATTACTAAAATTTTATGATGATTCATCACTAAGGGACAATAGACTTTCATCTCTGTCGTATAACAAAAAAAAGAAGAGATACAATTTATATATACCTGTATTTGGACCCGATGTGTTTTCAGAATTTGATGATGAAGATGTTAGATATATTAAAAACTCTGCCTCTTATAACATTGAAAAAATAGATGTTGCTCTGGGAGAACATTTTACCCCAATTATAGATGCATATAGGAAGTGCAGAGATTTATTCATACAGTTTGATATGCCTTACCAAGCTTCGTTTCTTATAGAAAAAAATCGTGAGAACATTACTAAACTAAATGATGGTTTTGTAAAAGAGCTAAGTGATAAAACAAAAGAAATATTAATAAATGAGTTAGAAAAAGATATTGTTGCTTTCCAAAATTTTGAAGCTGAAAACATCGATGCGCTTTTTCCATGGGTAGCGAGAAGAGAATTACCGTTAAAGACTTCAAAAGACCATGACGCAGAGGTAAACAATGACGAATGGTATATTATTAGAAACACTGCGAGAAACTTTCACTCATGGAAAGGCAATATTGCAGGTAAATTTAAAGATTCTACCAAACTAGCTTTTTCAGGTATAGATCAAGGGTTAGAGCAAGTTGGTATAAACATCCATGCTATGAGGCATTTAGTTGTTATCACATATTTAGAATTGAATCCCGGTGATTTCATTGGTGCGGCTGCAATTATAAATGATGAAGTGTCACAAATATTTAAGAGATATGGAGATAAAGATAGAGGCAAGGCGATGAAAAGACTTAGTAATATGGGGGATTACTAAATGATATCCCCCTTTTTTACAATTTGTTTCATAATCTACTTTCTTAATTTGATATCGTTAAATTGTAATTAGTTTGATTTATATCCTCTATTCGTCAGTAAGTCATTGTACATCCATCTAATTTTAATTATCTTGTATCTATAACAATAAGATAATTATATTTTTAATGTCGAGGATAATGAACTCATACTAAGTCAATTTAGTTAGCTTCATTAATTAAAAGCTAGGTGGCTTTAATAAGAGGTATCATCACGGATGAGTGAACAACTATTAAGAGAACAAAGAAAAAATTTTGTTGGTTGGACTAAAGAACAACTTGTAGGTACTCATAAAAGAGATGGTGAGTATTTAGAAGGTGAGAAACCTCTAAACCGTTTTTTTACTGGCTTCTTATTTCCTATTGGTAGCGAGACAATTGAAACTGAATCACCTGACGAATATGAAGGAGAAGATGAAGATCAGGCAGCCAATCAAATAAAAGAAAAAAAGCGTTACCTCCCGCCATCATCTGCTGGATTCTCCTTTTTTATAACAGGTCAAAATATTCATCTCCGCGTTTTTCATAATGCTGTGAATTTTTCTCTTGAGAATAAAAAAGATGACAATAAGCAAAAATTTATTCCAGAAAAAGAACATAAATGGAAATGTCATTCATTGTGCGGGCCTGATGGGAGTGAAGAGGTTTTCCATTCGCCTCAAAATAATAGTGAAGCTTATCTAGAAAGCAAAATCATTTTTGATGGTAAGGGAAAAATTGATGCTTTATGGAGAAAGTATAAAAACGGGTTTATTGTTACGATAACCTTAACTAATACTCAATCTTTGCCTTACGATAAGAATCAAACATCAAGAGATAAAATATATGATGAAAACTCACTTTCGTTATTTCAAGTTGAGTTTCGTTGCATTGTTGAAGAAGGTACTATAGAGCGATATCCTTCTCAAGAACGCATATTGTTAACAGAAGAAGAAAAAGAGTTAGAGCTAAGATATAAAGACTCATTGATTTATGGGGTGGGTCATGGAGTAGCTGCTGATTGGGGAACTAACAAGCAGAGCAAAATGGAGATTTGGTCAGATTTCCTGCCTAGTGTAGAAGTGCCGCAGGTTACCGCTGATACCGCCAATGGTGACGCTAAAGTTTTGGATTTTTCATACCTAAGCATGTGTGATAAAGATTCTTCAGTTATTACAACACTAAGTAACTTTGTTCATAACTATGAAAACTGGATTTTGGAACAACAGGAAAAGGCTCTATTAGAAGAAGATTGCGATAAACAAACAGCGCAAAATATTGTAGATAAAATGTCTATTGCAAAAGATAGAATGAGAAAAAGTTTAAAAGTTCTTGAGCGAGATGACAGTGCAAAAACTGCATTCGCAATAATGAATCAAGCAATGCTTCTTCAAATGATTTCAAACGATAAAAATAGTGGAAGCTATAAAGCAGATAAAATTTACCAATGGCGTCCTTTTCAATTAGCTTTTGTTCTAATGGTTTTAGAATCATCAATTGATGAAAATAGTGAATTTAGGGAAGAAGTAGATCTAATTTGGTTTCCTACAGGTGGTGGTAAAACTGAAGCATATTTAGGTGTAATGGCTTTTTTATTCATCTATCGTAGGTTAAATTATCCTGCCAGTTATGGTGGTACAGTAGCCATAATGCGTTATACATTAAGGCTGCTAACATCACAGCAATTTCTTCGAGCATGTAAGGTTATTTCAGCATTAGAAATTATCCGCAAAAAAAACGAATCTAGTTTAGGTCAAACACCAATAAATATAGGACTTTGGCTCGGAGGGGCTAGCTCTCCTAATACTATTTATCAGGCAAGTGAATATCTAAAAAAGCAAGATTACAGCAAGTTTGTTTTATCTAGCTGTCCTTGGTGTGGCGATAAGTTTTCACATGATAATTACAAAATTGTTGCTGATGACTTTCACTTTACATGCACGAATAAGCAATGTGATTTAGGGAAAGAAGATAATAATGTCTTACCGTATAACGTGGTTGACGAATCCTTATATAACAATCCCCCTAGTCTGTTGATAGCAACTGTTGATAAATTTGCTAGGTTAGCTTGGGAAGAAAGAACGGCTAGCTTTTTTGGTAAAAATGGAAATCGTCCTCCAGAATTAATTATTCAAGATGAATTGCATCTTATATCTAGCGCTTTAGGCTCTGTTGTCGGAATGTATGAGGCTGGAATTGATACATTATTCATAGCAAAGGGGGTTCACGCTAAGTATATTGCATCGACTGCAACTATTAAGAGTGCTGCAAAGCAAGTTAAAAACCTATTTGCAAGAGATATGCAATTGTTTCCCCCTTCAGGGTTACGCTTTGATGACTCATATTTTGCTAAAACAGTACCAGTTGAAGAAAAGTCTGGGCGGTTGTATATAGGTTATTTGGCACCAAAGCTTTCTAAAAATAGTTGCATGGAGCCATTAGCTGGTACTCTATTGGCTGCTCCTACTAAGTTGTTTAATGATGAAAGTTTGGAGCAGTATTTAGATTCTTGGTGGACTCAAATTATTTATCACGGCTCATTAAAAGGAGTAAATAATAGTCACACTGTTTTTCAAGGTGGAGCAAAATCTCATCTAATAAATTTAACTAAAGAATGCTTTATCCTAGAGTTGGATAAAGAATTGAAAGGTTGGTATAAAGATCCTAGACATCGTTCATTTGAGCTTGATTTTGATAGTTTATTAGCTGTAAATGATTCGGAATTAAGTAATATCCTAACAAGGAACCAAGTTCCCCCTGAGCTTCAAAGCATATTTAGAAAATATCTCCCTATTAGGGATATTTCATTAGGATCATTAACTAGTAAACGGACTGCTGATGAAACAGCTCAAATATTTGAAGCACTATCGAAAGAGAAAAATGAAGAAGAACATTTAGATGTTGCTCTTGCAACGAACATGATATCAGTCGGACTTGATGTTTCACGTTTGGCATTAATGATAATTAACGGACAGCCATTAACTACGGCTGAATATATTCAAGCAAGTAGTCGTGTTGGTAGAGGGAGCACTCCTGGTGTAGTTTTTGTTAATTATTACAAAACTCAAGCTAGGAGTTTATCTCATTATGAAAACTTTCGAGCTTATCATGATTCTTTTTATCGATTTGTTGAGCCTTCGAGTTTAACACCTTTCACTTATCAAGTGTGCAGTAGAGCATTGCATGCATCATTAATTATTGCATTAAGATATTCCGATATTGGATTATTGGAAAATAATAAAGCTGGAAGCTTAGATCCTGAAGCAAGTGACGTAAAGAATATAATTTCGAAATTTAAAGGAAGAATCAAACGAGCAATTAAACAAGGTCGAAAATTAACAAATGAAGAAAAAGATAAAGTAAATCAGGTAAATGCACATATTGATAGCTTGGTTGACTCTTGGTACAACGAAATCAAATTTAATGAAAATAATACGCTTGTCTACAACTCCAAAGATAGAGGTACATATAACCTGATTTGTAACTTTGGAGAAGAAGATGGAAATAGTATTCCTTGGGCAACATTACAATCTATGCGAAATGTTGAAAATATTGCGCTAACTAAGCTGATAAAAGGGATTAAGCAAAGAGATGTATAAACAAAAGTGCACTCCCGTAAGGTTCTCACATTTGATGTCCTATTCTGGGGTTGGTGCAATAGCACGTGATAAAGATGACTTGTTAGTTTCAGTGGTTGATACGCGTTATTGGACTGATGAATCAGGTAATATTTCAGCAGAAAACATTCCTTATGTTGAACGAATTAAGTTGGCATTAGTGTTAAGTCAAGACCTAAGAAAGCCTCCAGAAGCCAAAGAGTTGGAAAATGGGAAAATAGAAGGATCGTATATTCCTACTGTTTTATTCCCATCATTTTTTAGATGTAAAAAATGCCGGATGTTACATCAAAACTTGTGGAGCAAGACTGATCAAAAGTCCGTTGATAATGTAAGGTGTGAGCATTGTAATTCAAGGTTAGAGCAATTGTCTTGGTGTGCTAGTAGTACTCTAGGAGAATTAGCTGAGGTGCCTTGGCACTATATTTGTCATCAAGGAAGTAACATTAAATGCGAAGTTGATTATTCAAATAGTTATCTAAAGTTAACGAATGTTGCTAATGGTAAGCTCCAGATACAGTGTACCCGTTGCCATGCTATAAATCGCGATGTACATAAGAGTAAGTTAACTAGGTTAAACACTAAACAGCCTTGGATTTATGAACAAGGAGAGCAGCTCACTCCTCAAGATATTAGTATTTTAGAGATAAATGACCCAAGAATTTATTCTCCGACAACGATGAATGCACTTGTTATACCGCCAGAATCAAGAGTTGATAAATCTACAGTGATCAATCGCCTTTTTAATAACTCTAAATTCAGACATGATTTTGATAGTGCTAGAAATAATTTACAGAAGAAACGAGTGTTAAAACAAGCCGCCACAAAATATCGCTGTAGCGTTGATGATATTAGTGCCGCGATGAGTCAAATTGAAGAAGGTTACCCATTTTTAAATGTCATAGAATCAGGTGACTTATTTAAAGATGAATACGATGCTTTCCTAGCTGTTATGGAAGATGTTAGTGATGAGGAAGATTTTGTTACTGAACACAAAACATCAAGCTGGAAAGAGCTAGGTGCATCATTAACTGACGAACTCCTTTTGATAAATAGACTCGTAGATAACTTAATTGTTGTTAAGAGATTACGTGAAATTCAAGTGTTTAAAGGCTTTTCTCGTCTTCCGGCTCAAAAAGAAAATACTAAACCTGAAAGCGGTACTGAAAATGACAAAGACGAAAGGGTGATTACAGCACCGGATATTGTTGGAAAAAGTGATTGGTTACCCGCAATCGAACTATTTGGTGAAGGGCTATTTTTTACATTAAGTGAGGAAATCCTGTCTGAATGGGAAAGTATTCCTAGCGTTATGAAACGTGCTAATGAAGTTGAACACAGATACGAGAATTCTGACTTACTGTTTAACTTTGACTTAACTGTAACACCAAGATTTTTGCTATTGCACACTATTTCTCACCTATTGATTCGAGAGTTAGAGTCTGTTGCTGGCTACCCTGCCGCTTCTTTGAAAGAAAGAATTTATCACAGTAAAGATAATAAAATGGCAGGGATTCTAATATATACAGCCGTTCCTGATATAGCAGGAACCTTGGGGGGAATCATTGAAAATGCCCAGCCGAGAGAATTCTTAAAATTACTGTCAGGTAGTTTTAAGCATGCACAGTGGTGTTCACATGATCCAGTATGTACAGAACATCTGGGCCAAGGCCCTAGCTGGCTAAATAGAGCTGCATGCCATGCTTGTGCATTATTACCTGAAACAAGCTGTGAATTTGGTAATGTATTTTTAGATAGGGTTTTTATCAAAGGGAATGACTCTCTTGATATTCCTAATATTATAAGTTTTATTAATGAGGTAACTGATGAGCAAAAGGATATTTGATCTCCCTGGTATCGATGAGTTAAATAAAGATCAGAAAGCTGTTCTGCGTCTTAAGGAATCAGGTCAACATTTGGTTATTGGTGGCCCAGGAACTGGAAAATCAGTTGTTGCACTGTTAAGAGCTAGGAAGTTTCACCAAAAAAATAACTACCTATTCTTAACGTTTAATCATGTTTTAAATTCTTCTACAAAACAAATCTGTGGTATTGATCTCAAATCAGATACAGCACAGAGCTGGTTTTATAGTCTTCAATTTAATTTGGCTCCTGGGGATGACTTCGACTTAAAAAAAATGCCACATAAAGTCGATTCAAATGGCAGAGAAATCCAACATTCACCGGATTATGATAGGGTAATTGAAAGGTTTGACAGCTATGTAGATCAAAACTTATCTCACTTACCAGCAACTGATACCCATTTGATTATCGATGAAGGGCAAGATTTACCTGTTGGTTTCTATGAATCTTTACAATCATTAGGATATGAAAACTTTTTTATTGTGGCTGATCAAAACCAGCAGATAACTGAAGAAAATTCGTCTAGGCAAGAATTAACGGATGTTTTAGCTTTGGATAATGATGAGGTTGTTGAGCTTAATGAGAATTATCGAAATAGCTCAGCCATTGCAAAGTTTGCTCAACATTTTTATACAGATAAAGCTACTCCAGCTCCTAACCTACCGGACAGAGCATCTTTGGATACCCCAACCTTCTATATTTATCAAATGGTGAACAGTTGTGTATCAATGATCCACAGAGAGTCAATGAGAGATACTTCGAAATTAATCGGTGTTATTGTTGCTACAGAAACTAAAAGAGATAGTTATACAAAATTTTTATCCAAAGCTACTACTGGTGATGATATAACTGTTTCTTCATATTCTAATGAGTCGAAACAAAGTGTAAACATTGATTTTTCAATGGGAGGGATCGTTGTATTGTGTGACAAGTCAGTTAAAGGAATTGAATTCGATACAGTTTTCATTGTTTTGGATGATTTGAAAGTTATTAATAATGATTCTGATGCAATTAAAAAGCGGTTGTATGTAATGTCGTCTAGGGCAAAGGAAAAATTATTCTTGTTAAGGAGTGCCGCAATTCCTAATGAAGTAGAAGAACTTCTACCGACAGACGAAAAACTAATGATAAGAGATAACATTTAATATGGCGACACCAATTAAAGCGATATGGTTACTTCCAACTAACATTGAAAATTTGCAAATGATGCTTGCACAAGGGTTAATTACAGATGCTAGTGGGTTTATTGGTAGTTACTACAAAGATGTGCTCAATGAATGTCCTGGATATGTTTCACTTTTTAAGAATGAGGTGCCTGGAACTGCACTTAGTTTAGCTAAGTCTGAAGATGCTAGTTTAATTAGCTGTATCATTAAAATTAATTTAAAAGATATTATTTTGGGTGACTGTATTCATACTCGCTGTGATATCGAAGATAGTTTTAACGTGGATGATGTAAGTCCGAAGGTATCAAATAGTGTTCCTATTCAATCACTTCAGGGGAAAAAGACGATAGAGTTAGATTATGAGAGCATTTTAATTCAGGCACCTTTGCCATTGTCCTGCATAGAGGAAGTGATATTTTCAAGTAAAGCCGACTTAGATGAATTTAAAAACGCTTCAGAAAATTTAGGCAATGTATCGATTAAAATTTTGAAATGTAAAGTTGATAAAAAAGAGTTCACTCCTCCCGTTTCAAGTGGTGATTTGTTTCATAATAGTTTTGCAAACCTTGAGCACAATTCTGTTGAATATACTAAGACTTATTCGTTTGGTGGCTTAACATCTCTTTCATTGTACTTCTCTAAAAATGGTGAAGAATCAGCTAGTTTTTTTAAATCTATTAGCGAGTTTTCTGATAATGAAAATTACCCTTTAGAATATAAATGGATTTATGAGTACTTTTTCTCAAATGAAAACGATAAGTTTCAAAAGTGGAATGCCATTCTTGATGTACTGAATAATAATAAAAAAAGAAATGACATTGAGTATAAAAACTCAATTATTGAAATTTTAAATTCATCTCCTAAAACACAATCTATTGCAGATTTTTTGACAGATTATCATCGCTCAAAAATAGAAAAGTCAGATACCCAAATTATTGAGGATTTCATTGATGACTACAAAAAAGAGCCAAACAAATTTAAAATTCAGCTTTTCTTATTCATGCTGTTTTATAAAGACAGCGTTGAAAAACTTATAAATTACAACCACCCAAGTTTTAGTGAAGAAGAGTATGTGTTATTGGGTATGTTATTCGGCATGAATAGTAGCTTTATTGGCTTGCCAAAATGGCTTGTTGAATATGAAGGTATGCACTTATACATCTCAACACTCATGGCCAATTATGCTCATCAAAAATCAAATACTGGAATGAAGTTTAAAGAACCGTCTAAACCACTACTATTAACAGATATGTTATCTCCAAAGAAAATTGAGTTCATAGCGTGGTTTGCAAAAAGTTTTGATACTAATGATAGTTTTGAAACGGTAATGCCAAACAAAGATTATCAGTCGGTTAAAGGTAAAAAAATATATGATGGAATTATCGTTCCAGAGTATAGAATTTTAAAGGATAAGTTCTTTAATACTATGTCTTCTACTGTTATTGATGATAAGCACTATAGCGAGATATGTAAGAAATTTAAGGGCAAGTAAGTAAATGGAAATTATCCCCAATTCC
>Ga0105356_10007156_pt1 | contig 10298 bp, 8 predicted proteins | sample GOMGulsemesocosm_3_FD_83502 | JGI IMG/M metagenome (GOLD analysis project Ga0105356, IMG submission 83502) | Methane-oxidizing microbial communities from mesocosms in the Gulf of Mexico - GOM9D Gulf of Mexico | ecosystem: Environmental > Aquatic > Marine > Cold seeps | place: Gulf of Mexico...
ACTGTGTCCCCATCGTCTAGAGGCCTAGGACACCGCCCTTTCACGGCGGTAACAGGGGTTCGAATCCCCTTGGGGACGCCACTCTTTTTAAGAGTTGAGTCAGAAGTAGGCGGTGTAAACACCGCGCGTCAATTGCACGACTGTAACTGAGGTTTAAAACCCTTGGGGACGCCACTTTCTTTAATTAGAATGTGAAAGTCAGCAATACAATTTAATCGCTTAGGCGAAGCTCATATGGTGAGAGTTTAAATAACCAGTCCTAGTGACACTGACCGTTTTTATCACTTTTTAATAAAAGTGAAATAAAAACAACTGTGTCCCCATCGTCTAGAGGCCTAGGACACCGCCCTTTCACGGCGGTAACAGGGGTTCGAATCCCCTTGGGGACGCCACTCTTTTTTAAGAGTTGAGTCAGAAGTTACAGGTGAAATTAGTCATATATCAATTCTTAAAATCACATCTATAATAAATTAATATTCTTAATCTACTTCCTTAAAACTTAATTAATAATCTACTAAAAATAATAAAATCTTTATTAGAAATTTAAAATACTAAATTTTTTCAATACAATAGAAATCTAAAAGAAACTCTAATTCTCGTACTTGATTTGAGTATAAAATTATAAGTGTGCATTCTGTAATAGAATTGGGATTAATGACCGGAATTGATACTCGCTTTTAAGTAGTAAGAGCTAAATAAAGATTCAGCTCTATAATGCGGGAGGGCGGATTTTATTTCTTCTGAATTAACTCAATAGCATAGCCATCAGGATCTTTGACAAAGGCTATTTCAGTTGTGCCACCAAGCACTGGACCTGGTTCACGGCTAACAACGCCACCTAACTGTTTAATGCTGTCACACGCTTTATATATATCATCATATTCAATTGCTAAATGACCAAATGCAGTGCCATGCTCATACTCATTAGTATCCCAATTAAATGTAAGCTCTATCACACTATTTGAATCTTCATCACCATAGCCAATAAAAACTAAAGTATAGCGGTATTCTTCGTTTTCAGAGCGTCTAAGCTCTTTCATGCCAAGTACTTGAGTATAAAAGGCGATTGACTTGTCTAAATCTGCAACACGCAGCATGGTATGTAATAAACGCATAAAATTCCTTTATTATTAAATAGGGGAGACGCTTTAAGAATCTACTTTATCTTTAAACTCACACAGATCTTCGATAATACAACTACCGCAACGAGGCTTTCTTGCGACACACGTATAGCGACCATGTAAAATAAGCCAATGATGAACATCGACCATAAATTCTTTTGGTACAACTTTAAGTAGTTTTTGTTCAACTTCTACAACGTTTTTACCCATTGCAAACTTTGTACGGTTAGAAACACGATCAATATGCGTATCTACTGCGATTGTAGGCCAACCAAATGCAGTATTTAGAACTACATTTGCAGTTTTTCTGCCTACACCAGGAAGCGCTTCTAAGGACTCTCTGTTTTCAGGAACTTCACCATCATGTAAATTAACAAGCATTTCACAGGCTTTATAAACATTATTTGCTTTAGAGTTATATAAACCGATTGTTTTTATATAATCCCTTAAACCATCTACACCAAGATCTAATATTGCTTGCGGTGTATTAGCTACTGGAAAAAGTTTTCTGGTTGCTTTATTAACACCTACATCAGTCGATTGGGCTGATAATGTGACGGCAACGAGCAATTCAAATGGTGAATTATACTCAAGTTCAGTTTCTGGGTGAGGGTTATTTTCTCTTAATCGTTTTAATATTTCGATTCGTTTAGTTTTATTCATAAATAGCTGCTTGGTTTTTCGATAACTCAATTAGTCTCGATTGAATAACCAACATCCTTGCAGGTTTATAATATGGTTCGAGATGATATTATTAAAATAAGACTCATCTATAATTGATGAGCCTTATTGTCTAAGTTAAGCTTGTTACACGAGCGCGGGGCGCTTTTTCGGTATCTGGTGCTTTTGGCTCTTTGTCTTTTATCTGTTCATCAATAATATTTTTACCCGCGATTAAAAAACCCATGCCAATAAAAGCACCTGGAGGTAATATTGCGAGTAAAAACTGGTTATCAAATTTGAATATTTCAAGTTTCAATACACGCGCCCATTCACCAAATAATAAATGAGCACCGTCAAATAAAGTGCCTTGGCCTATTATTTCACGCATACCACCTAAAACAATTAAGACTAAAGTAAACCCTAAGCCCATCATAAAGCCATCTAATGCGGACAAATGTACTGGATTTTTAGAAGCAAAAGCTTCGGCTCTAGCGATGATCACACAGTTTGTCACAATAAGTGGAATAAAAATTCCAAGAGACTGATACAAACCAAATGTATATGCGTTCATTAATAATTGAATGATGGTTACAAAGCCTGCAATAATCATTACAAATACGGGTATTCGAATATCTTTTGGAACCCAGTTTCTAACAAGTGATATCGATATATTAGAACCTATTAGTACTAGCATACTGGCGATACCAAGCCCGAGGGCATTGATTAAACTTGTTGAAACAGCAAGTAATGGACATAAACCTAATAATTGCACTAAAACAGAGTTATTCTTCCAAAGCCCTTGCAAGGAAATATCTTTTAAATTGTCTTTCATATTATTTATCAACTCCTGCGCATTGATTTGGTGCATTAAATAACATTTCAGTTTCATTTTGAGCATATAAACTTGCACGTTTTACTGCAGAGATCACCGCACGAGGCGTAATGGTAGCACCAGTAAACTGATCAAACATACCGCCATCTTTTTGTACTGCCCAACGCATATCTTGCTCAGATTTAACCTGAATATTTTTAAACTTTGTGATCCATTGAGATTTCTCAACCTCTATTTTATCCCCTAAACCGGGTGTTTCTTTATGTTTTAACACCCTAACACCTGCTACCGTGCCATCTAAATAAACAGCGGATAAAATATCTATATTTCCGCTATAGCCATCCGGCGCTGTACTCTCAATTAAAAGTGCCACTGGCAGGTTATCTTTTGTTGCACGATATATTTTATGTGGCTTTTTACTGCCTAAAAAGCTTGCGTTTACAATCGTACAATCTAAGTAAAGTGCATTATCATGTTTATCTTTTGGCAAAACCTGTTCTAAGACTTTTAATAATTGCTTTTTTTCTTGCATCAAAATTTGATCTTTTGTCATTATTTGAGTGATTGTAACTAAACCAGTCGTGACAAGTGCAAATAATGATAAAATGACGCCATTTTTAATCATGGCTTTTTTTTCAGTGATCATTGGATTTCTCCATGGCCATAGGTTCTTGGTTTTGTATAGTAATCAATAAGTGGCACGGCCATATTTATTAATAATACTGCAAATGCAATTGCGTCGGGGTAACCACCATATGCGCGAATAAGATATATCAATACTCCAATTAAAGCGCCATATATCAATCGGCCTTTATTTGTAGTTGCTGCTGAAACCGGATCAGTGGCAATAAAGAAAGCGCCAAGCATAGTCGCACCGCTAACCAAGTGAAATACTGGTCCTGCATGAATATCAGGTGAGAATAGAGGTCCTAAAATAGAGCAAAAAGCCAAAGTTGCAAGCATGGCGACAGGAATATGCCAATTAATAATTTTTGCTTTTATCAGATAAAGGCCACTGAACATAAATGTCAGATTAACCCAAAACCAACCTTTACCCGCAAATCCATTAAAAACGTCACCTGCTAAACTTTCTGTAACTGTGAGCCCTTTTGTTATATCTGTTTTTAAGGTATCTAATGGTGTTGCCATAGTAATGCCATCTAAATTCATTCTAAGTTGATTGACACTAAAACCATCACTTGTAAAACCAGTTAGAATAACCTGAAATTGCTCAAAAAATCCCAAAGAGTAGTGTTGGAGAGAGTTAACGGGTAACCAAGATGTCATTTGCACTGGGAATGAAATTAATAATAAAACATAACCTGCCATAGCGGGATTAAACAAATTAAAGCCTAAACCACCATACAATTGTTTTACAACTAAGATTGCAAATAAAGTACCGATAACAATTATCCACCAAGGGGCTAACGGTGGAATACTCAATGCTAATAATAAGCCTGTAAGTATCGCACTATTATCTTTTAATGTTGAAAGGATAGGGCGTTTTCTTAATTTTAGAACAATTGATTCGGCTGCTGCTGCGGTTATAATTGCAATAATGCACTGGAATATTACGCCATAACCAAAAAAGTAAGTTTGTACTAAAATTCCAGGAATACACGCTAATAAAACAGTCATCATCATACTAGATAATGTTTTTTGACTATGGCTATGAGGCGAGCTGCTCATATTTAATTGTGTGCTAGCCTTCATCATTCATCATTGCCTTTTTCGTTTGTATCTTCATTGGGTGCTTCAGAACCTTTATTTTCGGCCTGTTTAGCTAATTTTTTAGCTTTTGCACGGGCGACAGCCGCAGCAATCGCTACTTTTCTAGGATCTTCAACTTGTGCTGATTCTGGCTCTAGCTCGTTAACATCATCATTGGTTTGTGATTCAGCTTGTTTAGCTAATTTTTTAGCTTTTGCACGCGCGACAGCCGCAGCAACGGCAGCTTTGCGAGGATCTTCAACTTGTGCTGATTCTGGCTCTAGCTCGTTAACATCATTATTGGTTTGTGATTCAGCTTGTTTAGCTAATTTTTTGGCTTTTGCACGCGCGACAGCCGCAGCAACGGCAGCTTTGCGAGGATCCTCAACTTGTGCTGATTCTGGCTCATCAACATCATCATTGGTTTGTGATTCAGCCTGTTTAGCTAATTTTTTAGCTTTTGCACGCGCGACAGCTGCTGCAACGGCAGCTTTTCGAGGATCTTTAACTTGAGTTGATTCAGAATCGTTAACATCATCACTTGTTTGTGACTCAGCTTGCTTAGCTAATTTTTTAGCTTTTGCACGCGCGACAGCCGCAGCAACGGCAGCTTTGCGAGGGTCTTCAACTTGAGTTGATTCAGGCTCGTTAACATCATCACTTGTTTGTGACTCAGCTTGCTTAGCTAATTTTTTAGCTTTTGCACGCGCGACAGCTGCAGCAACGGCCGCTTTACGAGGATCTTCAACTTGTGTTGATTCAGGCTCGTTAACATCATCACTTGTTTGTGACTCAGCTTGCTTAGCTAATTTTTTAGCTTTTGCACGAGCGACAGCCGCAGCGACGGCTGACTTTCGAGGATCATCAGTTTTTGTTACATCAGACGCTTCATTTGATTGTGCTTGTTGGGCTAATTTTTTTGCTTTAGCACGAGCAATCGCAGCTGCGACAGCCGATTTTTTGTCATTATTAGCCGTTTTTTCTATTTCATTTTCTTCAGAATTTAACGAATCTTTGTTTTTTTCTTCTCTGTATAAGCGTGCTTTTTCTTTTCGCTCAGCTCTTTGTTTAGCAACTTCTGAATTATCAGGTAAGATTTCAGCATTTTCGTTTTGTAGTTTTTTAGCTTTAGCACGGGCGATAGCAGCAGAAACTGCAGATTTTTCTGGTTTATCGCTTTGCACTTTAGCCATAGCTTGCGCTATTTTAGTTTGCTCTTCAGTCGTTTTAGGTTTGGCTGGTTTTTTATGACGATTTAGTCGTTCTTCTTTTTCTCGTTCGAGTCTTTGATTTCGGATCTCAAAACGTTCTTTTGCTCTTTGTGCTTTTTGTTGTTCTTCTTTTTGTTCTTTTATTTGTGCTTTAGCAATACGGTAATATTGAACTAAAGGAATTTCACTTGGGCATACATAGTTACATGCACCACATTCAATACAATCTGATAAATTATGTTCTTCTAATTTATCAAACTCTTTTGCTTTAGCAAACCATTGTAATTGTTGCGGTAATAAAGATGCAGGACAGGCATCAGCACAGGCGCTACAACGAATACAGGCTTGTTCGTTATCATTAACAGGTAACTCTATTTGATTTGGAGCTAATATACAGTTTGTGGTTTTGACCACAGGGATCCGAACACTTGGTAAAGTGAAACCCATCATAGGTCCACCCATTATCACTCTTTGTTGAGCTTCAGGTACAAAGTCACAATTATCAAGTAAATGTTTTACTTCGCTGCCAATCAGTGCCCAAACATTTTTTGGTTTATTTAAAGTTCGGCCAGTTACTGTTACAACACGTTCTATAAGTGGTTTTCCTTTATGGATAGCTTCGCTTATAGCAAATAAGGTTCCGACATTTTGTACTAAAATACCAATATCAGCAGGGATGCTACGAGCAGGGACTTCTTTATTTGTTAATATTTGAATAAGTTGTTTTTCGCCACCAGATGGATATTTGGTAGGAATTGCTTTTACTAATATATTGCTGAAAGACTCACTGGCTTTTTGCATTGATTTAATTGCTAAAGGTTTATCGTCTTCAATCGCAATTAATATTTTTTCTGGTTTTAAAACATGACTTAATACACAGATCCCTTGGATTATTTCATCAGCATATTCTTGCATTAATCGATCGTCGGCTGTGATATAGGGTTCACATTCAACACCATTAACGATTAAAAACTCAATATTTTTGTCTGTTTGGGATTTTACATATGTTGGAAAGCCTGCTCCTCCCATACCGCTGATCCCAGCCATTTGAATTTTAGTTATAATATCTTGGTTTTCTAGCGTTTTGTAATCCGCTATAGGAGATAAGTCACACCATGTATCTTTGCCATCAGGGATTAATACTATGCTAATTTCTTCTAAAGCTGATGGGTGAGCTGATGGCATAGCTTCAATTGAATCTATGATACCTGAAGTTGGCGCATGTACTGGAACCGACCAAGCCTGATTGGGCTCAGTTAATGCTTGGCCTTTCAGAACAGTTTGGCCTTTTTCAACTAATACATTACCATGTACGCCAATGTGTTGCTTTATTGGGATCACAAGCTTTTCAGGTAATGGAAGCTGAAAAATATCAGCTTTCTCGGTTAGTTCTTTGTGGCCAGGAGGGTGCACGCCACCAGGGGCCTGCCATAGCATTCCACGTTCTATCTGCTCTAGTAAACTTTCCACCTAGCCCTCTTAATCTATCTGTTTTACTGAAATGGACTTTAAATCCCATTTCCAGTTTTGTGTTGTTGTTTTTAATGGCAGCATATCAATACAATCTACAGGGCAGGGCTCGACACATAAATCACAGCCTGTGCATTCATCAATTAATACAGTATGCATTTGTCTTGTTGCACCTAAAATTGCGTCAACAGGGCAGGCTTGAATACACTTAGTACATCCGATGCATTCATCTTCTCGAATATAGGCAACGGTTTTTATTGGTTCTTGTGCTTCGCCTCCAGCTAAAGGAATGGCTTCCACGCCCATTAAATCAGCTAACTTTTTAACGGTAGCATCGCCACCGGGAGGGCACTTATTTACATCATCACCATTTGCAATTGCCTCTGCATATGGGCGGCAGCCAGGATAGCCACATTGGCCACACTGTGTTTGCGGTAATATCTCATCAACTTGGTCAACGATAGGGTTAGATTCAACTTTAAAACGTACACCAGCAAAGCCTAATATAAGTCCAAAAATGAGCGCTAGGCTTCCTAGTGAAATTAAAGCGTATATAAGTATCATAATTATAGTTTCACCAACCCAGTAAAGCCCATAAATGCCATCGACATAAGTCCTGCTGTGATCATTGCTATTGAAGCGCCTTTAAATGGCGAAGGAACATCTGCAGCATTTAATCTTTCTCTGAGTGCAGCAAATAAAACAAGCACTAAAGAGAAACCAATCGCAGCACCAAATCCATAAACCGCAGATTGAATAAAGTTATGATCTTTATTGATATTAAGTAATGCGACACCTAATACAGCACAGTTTGTTGTGATTAAAGGTAAAAAGATGCCAAGTAAACGATAGAGGGTAGGGCTGGTTTTTCGAACGACCATTTCGGTAAACTGAACAACAACAGCAATAACAAGTATAAAGCTCATTGTTCTTAAAAATTCGAGTTCTAAGGGCATTAAAATATAATGACTAACTAAATAGCTGGCAATAGATGCTAAAGTTAAAACAAAAGTTGTGGCTAAAGACATGCCAATAGCGGTATCTAGTTTACCAGATACACCCATAAACGGACATAAGCCAAGAAATTGTATTAATACAAAGTTGTTTACCAGAACTGTAGCTATCAGTATTAGTAAGTATTCTGCCATTTTTTTATCACCCTAAGATATAACCGGGCTATTATCCTGTTTTCTCGGCCTTTTAACAACTGAGAAAAGATGAACAATGAGAAAAAAATTAATTTAACGTGTGAGCAGTAAAATTATTAAATATTAGAAGAGGGGATTGGTGTGGTGCTGTATTGTAAAATACGCCTTGATTAATTTACACAAAGCGCTTATCTGTTTATTTAGAGATTAAATATCTCTTGGTTTATCAATATAGTAGCCCTGAGCACCATCTAAACAAAGCTGCTCTATAATATGTTTTTCTTCTTGAGTTTCAACGCCTTCAGCCAAAACTGTAACACCAATTCTATGCGCTAAATCGACAATTAATCGCATAAAGTATTGATTATTCTTATCTTCTTCAAGGCCTCGGGTGTAGCTGGCATCCATTTTTATGAAATCTGGTTTTAAATCACGGAAAAACTTAAATGAAGTTAAACCAACACCAAATCTTTCAACTGTCACCCTAGAACCCACTCTGTGTGTCATATCAATAAAGCGTTTACTTGCTTTTATATTTTGTTGTAAACCAAATTCGCTTATTTCAAAAATAAGTTTAGCTGCGACATTATTATTTTTCAGTAATAAGCGCTCAAGCCATATTACAAATTGCTCATCATGTGCACTGTGGGCGGTAATATTGATGCCAAAAAACTGTTCGGATAGGTTTTTATTTTTAATCGAATCGATTGCAGATTCAATTATCAACCTATCTACATGAGATATTTGCCCTAATTTTTCTGACATGGCCAAAAAAGATGCCGTAGGTAAAATTTGATCATCATTCGTTTTAAATCGGGCTAAAATTTCAGAGTAGGCTTTGGTACTTCGATTTGTTGGCGAAATTGTTTGTATCATTAATTTAACGCGCGAGTTTTCAAGTACATCATCTATGACTTGTCGCCAATTTTGATTGCCAAAGCTTGCACTGACATTATCAAGTACATCAGATGCTTTTTGAATATGCCAAGCGTTAGCCTGCTTACTTTGCGCTAAGCTTAATGCGGTATCTACTAGGGCAAGTAATTCACCTAATGGTTTTTTTGCTTCATAAGCAACCATGCCTGTATTGGCAATAGAGCTTAGTTCCGTTTGCTGTTGGTATTCAGTAAATTTTGACTGTAATGAATCTCCAAATTTTTCAGCTTCTTTGAGTGGAATATTTGGTAAGATAATGGCAAAGTCAGAGCTGTTTATTCTGTAGCATTGACTTGTAGAATAGGTGCCAGTCACTTTTTGAATTAAGTTTGATACTTCTTTTATGTATTCATCACCTTTTTGATAACCTCTGGTTTGGTTTATCAATTGTAATTCACTTGAACGTACCAAGGCTAAAATCCCAAAGCTAGGTTTATCTGTATCCTCTATATTAGTCCCATAATATTCCACAAACATATTTCGATTACCTAAATCTGTAACTGAGTCCTTATATGCCTGAAATTTAATCTCTATAGCTGATTCTTCAATTTCTTTTTGTTTTTTTCTTAAAAATGTATTTAAACGTACAATACTTGGAAATATAGAAGAAACTGCGCCATCGGCAATACTGCTATCTAACTGTTTATTTTGTTCATCAGTTTTTACAAATTGATCAACCATTTTAGACATGGCTTCAGTTACATTATCTGATGCTTTCTTAAGTGTTGATCTTAATGATAAGAAAGGTGTGATCACTAAAATTAATGTCATAGCTATTAATAAAAAAAGTGTATTTTGAGCAACATTAGCAGCCAATTGCATTTTCACTGTAAATTCAAGATTAAGACCTTGATCAGCATCTACTGCAAATTGTGTTCTAATAAAGGGGGCGAGGGCATGTATTTCTTTTATTGTAAAAGGTAAGTACGCCAAGTTCTCATTTTGATTATAAATTACTTCACTTTTATCTTTTTGAATCTTTAGCGAGTCTAAGTTAAAGATATTTTTTATATTATTACCATAAGCTTTAGGTTCTTCAATAAACGGATTTTCTCTGATATACAAGCTAATAGCACGTTGAGTTGTTAGCTGTGTTTGCGCACTGTAACTTTGAAAAGCATTAATGACAGTATAAATGCCTGAACAGGTTACTATTATCCAAAGTAAAACTTGAATAGATATGAATTTTTTTAACTCAACCATGATG